>JACCDR011083238.1_pt1 | contig 115412 bp, 125 predicted proteins | sample 7446431 | NCBI WGS metagenome assembly JACCDR01 (sample SAMN15323443, study PRJNA562643) | freshwater metagenome | isolation source: river surface water | place: USA:Blue River Watershed | collected 2017-08-17
ACACTCATTTGAGTACACAAAAAACCTTTAAAACCAACCGAGAAAAAACCTGTGACCCCACGGAGAGTCGAACTCCGCTTAACAGATTGAAAACCTGCTGTCCTAACCGATAGACGATGGGGCCTGATGAAAGAAATATATCAGTATTTACGAGGTAAATCAAGAAGAAGATAATACCTGAATCTATAGCTCCAAAAATACGATATATTGCAGGTAGTCTTTTGATTTAAAAAAACCACCCCCTCTTCAGGGCAGTGCTTAAGACAGGTTATAATCAAAGGTCCTAATCTCTTCTTTTTTTGAACATTTGTACCGCCGCTCCTCTGAGGTGTTTTTATACCCAAAATCTATTTGCCCTAAGGCAAACCCTATGCTATAGTGTACCCCATGTTAAACATACGATTACAACGTGTTGGGCGAAAGAACGACCCATCATACCGATTGGTAGCAATCAACTCAAAGTACGCCGCTCGAAGTGGTAAGGCTATTGAGATTCTTGGATCTGTTGATTTCCGAAAATCAATCATTGATAAAGCTTCATATAAAGCTGATCGAATCAAAGAATATCTTGCAAATGGTGCACAACTTTCACCAACTGCACACAACTTACTTGTTGGAGCAGGTCTACGAGAAGGAAAGAAGATCAATGTTTTATCTCGAAAGAGTCCAGTCAAGAAAGAAGAGAAGAAGAAATAATATTTCAATCTTCATCGAAAAAATAAAATCACTGCATCAACGACAGCAGTGTTTTTTGTTTTAATATGAAAAAAAAATCACATCCTTTAGAAAAAATCGGACTATCAATAGATAACTTCTTTTTTTGTGTATAGTGTTGTGTTACAATTTACACATACCAATAAATAATTACAACAACTATATGCAAGAAGCAGACGCACAATTTCTGACATTTATCATCAAAGCACTCGCTGAAAATCAAGATGCTGTAAAAGTTACTCGAACTGTCGATGAGATGGGAGTATTACTTAGTCTTGAAGTAGATCGAGCGGATATGGGAAAAGTTATCGGACGAGATGGTTCAACAGCAAAAGCAATCCGAACATTGCTTCGAGTTTTTGGAATGAAAAATAATGCACGAGTAAACTTGAAGATCAACGAACCTGCAGCTGTTGAATAGGTTATCCACATAGTCTTCAATTGACTAACAAAAACAAGGTCGTATATACTTAAAGAGTTCTTTGCGAACCCTAAACCCTGCCAACAAAAGGCAGGTGTTTTTGTTTGGTGAAGTGTGCTATATTCATGACAATGTTCAGAAAAATCCTACAATCACTTCAAAGAGCTCGTAAGACAAGCAGTAAATCAGGTCAAGGTATCGGTATAGATCTAGGAACCGCTAATACATTGGTATATGCAGAAGGAAAAGGCATCATACTTGATGAGCCATCAGTAGTTGCGGTCAATCAAAAAACAAATCAAGTGGTGGCTGTAGGTAATCAGGCCAAGATTATGCTTGGAAAGACTCCAGGACATATTGCAGCAATCCGCCCACTTGTTGAAGGAGTGATTTCTGATTTTGAAATCACAGAAGAAATGCTTGCGTATATCATAAAACGTACAACTGATATTTTGAAAATTTCAAATGTTCCAACGGTAGTGATTGGTGTCCCGTATGGAGTTACAAACGTAGAACGTCGTGCGGTACGTGATGCTGCACGAAATGCCGGAGCGCGAACTGTGTTTATTATCGAAGAACCGATGGCTGCTGCTGTGGGTATCGGACTTCCTATTCAAGAAGCGAAGGGAAGTATGATTATTGATATTGGTGGAGGAACGACCGATATTGCTATCATATCACTGGGTGGAATTGTAAAAGGAAAAAATCTAAAGATTGCCGGTGATAGATTTAATACAGATATTATTTCATATATTAGAAATGAGTTTAAACTTTTAGTTGGAGAAAAAAGTGCAGAACAAATCAAGATTGCGTTAGCTTCAGTGGCACCAGAGATTCCTGCACTTGAAGCGACTATTCGTGGACGAGATCTTGTAACAGGATTACCAAAAGAGATTGTTATGACCGATGCTGATATACATGATGCGATTCATCTCTCAGCTGACTCTTTATTTGAAGCAGTAAAAGGTGTACTCGAATCTGCGCCACCTGAGATCATATCTGATATTATGGTGAATGGTATTGCACTCAGTGGAGGAGGTGCACTTATCAGAGGTCTAGCAGAGGCACTTACAGAGTATCTTGGAATCACTGTATCTGTGGCCAATGATCCTCTTACAGCTGTTGCACGAGGTGCTGGTATGATTGCTGCAAATATAGAACTATATGAAGATCTTATTATAGAAAACGAAGACGAATTACCAATCAGAAGATAATATGGACAAACTCCACAGTAAACTAGGAAAAAGACTATCCAATCGCTATTTGTCGAGTGATGCTTTTACGAGTTCAACTGGTCGGTTTGGCCGACGAACTGTTTCTCGATTGGGATCTATTTTAAAAGCAGGTACTGGAAAAAAATATTATGGTGTAGGACAACGAATTGGATTGTTTGAATTTAAAAATGTTGTTATCAAAATATTATTTTTTTTAGTACTTATTGTAATACTTGCGTATGTACTTCCTGTATCTAGATATGCAACGCATAGATTCTTTACTCAAACATTTGCGCTTCCGAAAATTCCTGATACACAGAAAAATGTAACAGATGTATTACTTTCAGATGAGGTATATGTTGCACCGATCATATTTCAAACAGATACATTTATTGGAAAACAACCAGAAGGAATACACTATCCTGTAGGCACACTCGTATATGATGCTATAACAAATGTACTAGTTGGAATGTTATCTCGTTCGTCAACATCGACCTTTGATGTGATGTTGTTTTCTGATGCTGGATTTAAAGGAAACTTTTTCATTAAGAATGAATTGTCTATAAATAATTCAACCGATCAACCAGCATCTAGTACTGATGTGGTTCCTCCTGTGGTGCATAAAGTAGAAACACAATCGATTTCATTTGAAGGGGTTGGGTACGGACAACTGATGGCTAAGATTCCGCCACAAACAAAGATTGAAACAGGAACACATATTCTGACTGCAACACCTGATGGGTTGGAACCTGTAGCTGAAATCAGTCATGTGGAACCTGATAGCGGATCTTCATTCACTCTTGTATATGCACAACTCCTTGTACCACCGGTTCATATTTATAAAATAAAACTTGTGCCAATTGCACAGTAGTAACGAATGAAGAAACGATATACTGAAATTGCTCCAGAAGATGTGCTTCTTGATCAGGCAAATCTTCCATCTTTTGATAAAACTCAGCTTGAAGGGAAACTCATACAGTCTGTAGATTCAAAAGTTTTTTATGGATTATCTTTTGCTGTAATCGCAGTAGTAGGTATATTTATATATGCAGCATATGGATTACAGATACGACAAGGAGAAAAGTATGCAAAGAAAGCAGAGAATAATCGTTTCGAATCTGTACCTATATTTGCACCACGAGGTGCTATTTATGATAGAAATAATTTACCACTTGCGTGGAATCAAATCAAAGAATCTACATCTTCAACAACTACTGCTGGAACGAATGATTTGTCTGATCGAGTATATGTGCCGGATGGAGGATTTGGTAATCTGTTGGGATACATACGATTTCCACGAAAAGATAAGTATGGAGTATATATAACTAAAAATGCCGAGCCTATTGGCGGTATTGAAGAATATTACAATGAGATGCTTTCGGGAAAAGCAGGTTCGCTCTATATCGAAACTGATGCTGTTGGAAAAGTCGTGTCGGAAACACAGGCAGACTTTCCTGTGAAGGGAACAGATGTACATTTGACTATAGATAGTGTGATTCAAAAACAAATCTATGATTCAATAAAAAAAGCGACCCAAGAAAGTGGTTATGTAGGAGGTGTCGGTCTTGTAGTTGATATTACCGATGGTTCTATGTTGGCTGCTGTGACATACCCAGATTTCAATGCAAATATTATGACAAGAGGAACAAATACTGCAGCTATTCAAGAATATTTAAATGATACACGCAGTGTATTTCTACATCGATATACCAATGGGTTATACACTCCTGGATCTATAGTAAAACCAATGTTTGCCCTCAGTGCACTTACTGAAGGTGTGATAGATGCAAGTGAAAAGATTTTGAGTACAGGATCATTATCAGTACCGAATCCATATCAAGCTGGAAAGTTTACTACATTTAAAGACTGGAAAGCACACGGATATACAAATATGCGTGAAGCGATTGCAGTTTCTTCTGATGTGTATTTTTACACAGTTGGTGGAGGTGTCCCTGGAAAGCCAGGTCTCGGTATTACCAAACTTGCAGAATATGCACATATGTTTGGTCTGAGTCAGCAGTTTACTGATAGTTTTTTTGCCTCAAAATCAGCCGTGATTCCAACTCCAGAGTGGAAGAAACGGGTGTTTAATGGTGATGAATGGAGACTTGGAGATACATATAACTCATCTATTGGGCAATATGGATTTTCAGTTACACCTATACAAGTTCTTGGTATGCTCACCACAATTGCCCGAAAAGGTGACAATACACCGATATTTAAGGTTATTCACGAAGAACCGACACGTATGATTGATGTACCTAAAAAGATACGTGCTATCGACGAAGAACATTACATAGAAGCACATGAAGGTATGCGATTGACTGTAACAGCGGGAACAGCTCAAGCTCTTAATTTTGCAGATTTAAAATTGGCTGGAAAAACAGGGACAGCTCAAACAGGAGTCAAAAATGCATACATCAACTCATGGTTTGTTGGATTTTGGCCATATACAAATCCTCGATATGCCATAGTATATCTCTTAGAAAAAGCACCCTCATCGACTACAAAAGGAGCCTCTTTTTATTTACGAGATTTTATAAAAGAATGTGCTTTGTATCAATGTGATATTATACACAGAGTGAGTCTTTCAAATGAGGAGACTCCAACATCATATGATAATCGATGATTTTAAAAAAATAGAATTACCTGATACTCCTGGTGTATATTTTTTTCGACAAGGAAAAAACATATTGTATATTGGTAAAGCAACCTCGCTCAAAGATAGAGTGCGGAGCTATTTTTCTAATGATCTTGTAAAAACACGAGGAATGTTGTTAGTGGACATGGTTACAAAAGCTGACACTATAACGTATGAAGAAACCGCTTCTGTTTTGGAAGCTCTCTTACTTGAAACTGAATTGATTAAGAAACACACTCCGTATTATAATACTAAAGAAAAAGATGATAAAAGTTACAGCTATATTGCAATAACGAACGAAGAATACCCAACTGTGTTGATAGTGCGTGGACGAAACCTCGAACGACAAGATCAATCACATTACAAGAAAATATTTGGTCCATTCATATCAGGGATGCAATTACGTGAAGCACTTCATATTACTCGTAAACTTTTCCCATACAAAGATGACAAATGCAAAGCTTTGTCAGGTAAAATGTGTTTCAACGCTAGTATTGGGCTGTGTCCTGGAGTATGTATCGGCGCTATTACCCCTAAAGAATATGCAAAGATAATACGAAAACTAATTCTATTTTTAAGTGGTAATACAAAAAAAGTATTACAGCTCTTACATACCGAAATGATGAGTTACGCTAAAGTAAAAGAATTTGAAAAAGCAGATGCTGTAAAACGAAAAATATATGCATTGACACATATACATGATATTGCACTTATCAAGCGTGAACGACCGTTGTCAAGTAAGATGTCAAGTGGATCACATCGAGAGTTTCGTATTGAGGCATATGACGTAGCGCACATGCAAGGACAGAGTATGGTAGGGGTTATGGTTGTGATGATTGATGGTGAACTGAGAAAAGATCAATATAAAAAGTTTGCGTTGAAGACAGTTAAGACTCCAAACGATCCTGTTGCACTTAAAGAAATACTTACACGAAGACTCGCACATGCAGAGTGGGGTATGCCGGATGTGATAGTTGTTGATGGAAATGAAGTACAGCGAAATGTAGCGCACACAATCGCACCGAACATACGAGTTATATCTGTTGTTAAAGATGATAAGCATAAAGCACGGGAGATGATATACACAGGACAGCTTGATCCTGATGCACGAGGGTTAACACAAGAAGATGTGTATCAGATAAATGCTGAAGCTCACAGATTTGCGATTGCGTATTTTAGAAAAAAACAAAGAAAAGATGTATACTTATAATATATGAACCCGCGGTTTTTGGTTATCAAACAAGCATATATTGAAGATGCATTGAAAAGAGATTCTATTCATCAGGATATAGAATCTTTGGTATCTTTGATTACACATATATATCCAGATGCGCACATAGATACCTGTGCGGTTACCGAAGAATATGAGTGGCTTATACATGGACGAACAGTCAATCCAAAGAGTCAAATCCCTACCTATACTGCAGTGTATATATGTATGCACAGCGCAGATACTACATACAATACAACATATCATGCAGCACGTGCACATGCAGTACGACTGACATGTCTGTATAATGCAACTGATATTCTCTTCCACCACGCAGAAAAGTTGGCTGAAGTGATCGCCTTGCATGGTGATGTATCAGCAATACGAGTTAAAGTACCACATCAAATACATGTAGATATCGAAGCTCTGAACGCGGAATATGTCTCATCTGAACAAATCGCAGGTAAACATATGCGGAGTTTGTTTTTACCAATCCATGTGATGGAGAGTCAATCGCATGATTATATAAAAAGAAAAGATACGCGTACATCTATTGATCAAAAAAAGTTAGCATATAACTTTGAAGAATTTGTACAACATATTGACGACACACGACATACGGGTAAAAAACTGACATTTCGAGAATACATACAGTCGCCAGAAGTGTATGTTGTTTCTATACCTGATTTTAGAAATGAAGCGATCTATAGTAGTTTAGGATTTATTCATAAAGATGTGAATGGTCGGACGGATTGGTATGTACATCATATGTCACTCGCACATCAGCAAGAAGTCAAAGGGGTAATCAGTCATATCTCTAAAATTCTTTTTGCACATCAAGTAGTTGTCTACGCACTCTCAATACATCCTCGTCGTGGAGTATTCGTACAATACACTATGCCATTACTACATTTTGCACTACAATACCCAACATTTTTAACTACAATTGCAGTAGAAAGCGGTATTCCTGTAGATGACCTCTTTTTGCAGTTATGATATACTGAGATTTATGATTGCTGAAAAATACTCGTACAAGTTACCGTTTTTCATAGGAGCTATTTGTGCTTTTATACTACTTGGAGTCAATACATTGGCAGAGTTTTTCAAAATATATTCCGGATATCAATGGTTTGACAATCCAATGCATTTTATTGGCGGGTTTTCAGTAGGACTTTTAGGTATTGGTATTTTACGTCGTGTCTTTAGTGCAGAAAGATATGAAAATACAAAACAGCTTATCTATACAGTGCTTATTGTACTCGCAGTTGGAACAGTTTGGGAGTTGATCGAAGTGTATTATAAAGTCTCAGTTCTGTACGGGGGTGATTTTTGGACAGATACGTATAAAGATTTGCTTATGGATACACTTGGTGGGATACTTAGTTACATATGTTTCCATCCACTCATAAAAAAACAACAGATACAGTAGAATATACAGGATTAAAAGAGACGGCTAAGATTACATTTTGTGGAGGTGTTTCGTCGGTGACTGGTGCAAACTTTTTGCTTGATATTAATAAGATTTCAAAAGAAACAGGAAAGTTGCATTCTTTAAAAATGCTTGTCGATTGCGGTATGGAACAAGGAAGTAAAAATGCACAAACATACAACCGTTCACCCTTCATATTTGATCCAAAAGAAATTGAGATTTTGCTGGTTACGCATGCACATATGGATCATATCGGACTTATTCCAAAACTAGTAAAGCACGGATTTCGAGGAGTGATATATAGTACACCAGAGACTCGAGATTTATCAGTATTCATGCTAGACGATGCATTGAAACTTGTAACACAAGAAGCAACACATGCTGGAATTGATCCAATATATGGTCCAGAAGATTTGCATCTCACGTTTGATTTGTGGAAGACTATCAAATACCATGAACATTTTGAATTGTTTGATTTTGGCAATGGAGATCAGTCTGGAAAGATCAGTGTATATTTGAAAGATGCTGGACATGTACTTGGATCGTCTATGTTTGAGATTCATGTGCCTCTGAACGGTATACTTCGAAAGTTTCTGTTTACTGGAGATCTTGGAAATAGTCCGGCACCAATTCTTAAAGATACTGAGTCTATAGAAGGAGTCGACTATGTAGTGATGGAAAGTGTATATGGAGATCGTAATCATGAAGATAAGCCATTTCGTCTAAAAAAGTTGCAACAAGCAATCGAAGATGTGATTGAGCGCGATGGTATTTTACTTATACCTTCTTTTTCACTTGAAAAAACACAAGAAGTTTTATTTGAAATACATAAACTATTTGAAGATGGCATAGTGAAAGAAATCCCTGTGTATCTTGATTCACCTCTAGCTACAAAGTTGCTTCCTATTTATAAAAAATATATCAAAGACTACAACAAAGAAGCAAATGATAGACGAATGAAAGGTGATGACTTTTTGAATTTTAAAACTCTACACATTGTCGGTGATGCTGAAGAATCAAAAGCGATTAAGTTTACAAAAAACCCAAAGATCATTATGGCAGGTTCAGGTATGTCGACAGGCGGACGAATACAGCATCATGAGTTGAACTATCTAAGTGATGCAAATACCATGATTTTGTTTATGGGATTTCAAGCTATTGGAACATTGGGGAGAGAGATTCGAGACGGTAATAAAGAAGTTGAGATTTATGGACATAAGGTGAACATACACTGTGAGATTCGTACTATTGATGGATACTCAGGACATAAAGATTCTGATCATTTACAAGAGTTCGTAGAGACAACTGCAGATACTGTAAAAAAAGTGTTTGTAACTATGGGGGAGACAAAGTCGGCGTTGTTCTTGGTACAAAGATTGCGGGATTATCAAGGGATTGATGCAGTGCATCCAGAGCAAGGGGATACGGTGGAGTTGGATTAGATTTACAGTATATACATCCCAATAGAAAAGTTATAAAATAGAGATATGAAAATAAAATTTCTCTTTACGATATGTCTAAGTGTATTTTTTATACAGATACAGGACATACAAGCCGCCTGCTATACGATAAATAATAATATAAAGTATGGTACTCGAGATTCTTCTTACTCAACAAGTGTAAGTGTATTGCAAGGATTTTTACGAGAATATAATTTTCTTTCACCAGGTCCTGTAGGTTTCTTTGGACCAACGACCTTTAAAGCAGTGAAGTTTTTTCAACAAGCACAAAATATCCCTTCGACAGGTTTTGTTGGTCCTCTGACACGTGCAAAAATAAAAACATTTTCATGTGAGGGAGTAAATAATACAGTGCCGGTGGTGGATCCTGCATCATCTAATCCTTGGGGGAATGTTCCTGTTGTCAATGTACCCGTAGCTCGTTCTTTCATAACAGTTGAATCTCCTAATCCGAACTCTTCGTTTATAAAAGGTAATGTGTACACCATAAGATGGAGTACTGAAAATTTGGCTAATACAGACCTAGTATTATATGCAATAAGAAATGACGGAACTTCATATTATATTGCCACAGTGCCTTCATATTATTTGAGTTATGCCTGGACTATCCCATCTTCTTTAGAATCATCTATTGGATATCGGATTAAGATTTCAGCAAAATCAGACACCGTAGTTGACTACTCTGATACGTATTTTTCTATAAAAGATCCTGTCCCGACTATTGATATTACAAATACATTGTCTGGAGTAACTATAAATCTTGACTCTCCTCAAACACAAAATATTACATGGCAATATGGAGGTTTTGCAAATATAAGCAGAACAGCTTCTGCGTATCTTATATTTTCTGATGGTACAAAATGTCTTATTGGATCAACTCCTATAGAAAATAAAGTTTTCCCTCTGAATATCCGAAGGGATTATTGTATAGGAATTTCAAAAGTTATTTCGCCAGGGAGATACTCTGTAAGTATATCAGCCGTAACTGAATCGGGTGCTGTAGTCACCGACTATACTGAATCTTTTACAGTGACTTCAAATGCAGTTGATCCTTCTCTTATGAAAGTTCTGACTCCAAATGGGGGACAGAATATAACTGCAACGCAACCCTTAACGATTACATGGACGACGCCAACATCAATCACAGCTACAGATCCTATTAGTTTAAATCTTGAAGTGTATACCAGTACTGGAGTATCCCCATACAAAACTATTCCAATAGTATCCAGTATGAATAATACAAAAACATATACTTGGACTATCCCACAAAATTTTGCAGGAGCTTCGCTAGTTACAGGTGATAGATATAAGATAGCTCTGTCAACTTCTAAAAATTCATCATTTAAAGATGTGAGTGATAATTTCTTTACAATTCATCCACTCAATCGTGTGATTCAACTAAACTCACTTCCTCAGACAGCTATTGCTCGTGATACTGATTTTACGATGACATGGAATAAGAGCGGTTTTCTTGATACTGATAAGATCAATATATCATTTAGTCCTGTAGGCAGTGCCGCAAGTACCGTTCTAAAGTTACATGTTGCTGCCAATGACGGTTCAGCGAGTTTAAAAATTCCCCTTGGAACAACTCTGAATAGTTATAAAATTAATGTTACACCAATATCATATGTATTTGGTGCAGGTTCAGTTACTTCGAGCACTTTGTTTGCATTAACAGGAAAAAGCGGAGGTTCAATCACCGCCAAACCTATAACAAATCCTGCATATAACGGTGCATATACGAAAGTATCATGGGTAGCTTCAAACCTAACAGGATCAACTATCTCAATTCGATTGGTTACATCAACAGGTGCTGTTATTGCAGGTGTCTCTCCAGTAGTTGTTACATCAACTGTTTCTGAAAAAGAAATGCTCATACCTCAAAATCTTCCTGCTGGTTCATATAAATTCTTGATAGAAGGAGTCAGTGATACAGCAACCATCACTGCATATACAAGCGAATTTGCAGTCAGCCTTCCAACATATACACTATCTCTAGATGCTATCCCTACAAGTATGACTAAAAATACAAGTGCAACCGTGTCGTGGTCAGGAGCATATCTTCGGTCTACAGACGGTATGAATATTGTGATTAAGGATTCATTGGGTAATAGCATAACAGCACAATCAACATACGGTGCAGGTAGTGTATCTGTGCGTATTCCGAATACTTTTGTTTCTGGAACAGCGACAATATATGCAACATCTACAGCTGTGGGTTATACTCGTAATCCTGTGACAACTACTAGAACTGTAACTATTGCAGATCAGATATTTCCGACCATAACGGTAACTTCTCCTAGTGTAGGTAGTACTACAACACTTACAGTTGATGCCTCGTGGCAGAATACTAACTTCACATACGCTGCATCCCCAATAACCTCACTTCGTGTATATCTTATACAGAAGAAAAGAAATATTACTAATAGTACGATTATAGAATCAGGACTTTCTCCAACAAGCACTTCTATTCGTATCCCTATTACAAATACAGGTACAATTGGAACTTTGACTGGTGTAGGTATTGATCCTTTATTTGGATATCAGATAAAAGTTGAGGCTTTGGCGGGAACGACAGTGGTTGCCACTGGATTAACAGGTGGAGTGTTTTATATTGCGAGGTAGCGTGGTGTGATATATGCGAGTAAAAAAAATATCGAGATTTCGATTTTCGGAAAAGGCTACCTTTGGAGATAAATTCAGGATATCTTTGAAATATGATATAGTGGAAAAATAATGACTCCAGACCAAATCAAAAAGCGAATCGAAGAAATAGAGCTCGCGATGCTTGAGAGTGATTTTTGGGTGGATGCAGTCAAAGCACAAACTCTGATGAAGGAGATGCAAAACTTAAAATCAGAACTCGCCTCAAGTGACCTTTCACACATGGATGGAATCATCACTATCATTGCAGGAGCTGGTGGAGATGATGCTGAGGATTTTGCTGGCATGCTTTTTTCAATGTATCAAAGATATATTCAGAAGCGAGGTTGGGGTATGACATGTTTGCACGATCAACAAAACACACTTGGTGGTTACAAACATGTTATGTTCGAAATAAAAGGTAAGGGATCATATGCAACATTAAAAAATGAATCAGGAGTACATCGACTTGTACGTACATCACCGTTTAATTCAAAAGGTTTACGACATACTTCGTTTGCTCTTGTTGAAGTTATTCCAAAGATTGATACATCAGTAACTGACACACTTGATGAAAGTGATCTTGATATCAGTTATGCGAGAGCAGGTGGTCCTGGTGGACAAAACGTAAACAAAAGAGAAACGGCGGTACGTATAGTTCATAAACCGTCGGGTATATCAGTCCATGTAACAACAGAACGATCACAAGGTCAGAATAAAGAAAAAGCGATAAACATCATACGCGGAAGACTACTTAAGAAAAAAGAAGATGATATGAAGGCGAAAGAAAAAGGATTGTCGACAACTGCACAAGTGAGTGTTGAGTGGGGAAGTCAAATACGATCATATGTATTGCATCCGTATAAAATGGTGAAGGATCATCGAACTGACTATGAGACGAGTTCGGTTGATGATGTCCTTGAAGGAGAGATAGATGGGTTTTTGGAGGCGGAAAGACTTATATAAAATTTTGAAAAGACCAGAATAATCCTCATCTTTGAGTCGCTCTATAATCATAAGATCACAGCTTCACTGATTTTCATCCATTAATACAAGACCCACAATACCCGCTGTCAATATGTGGGAGAGTTGAAAAGAGCGTTAAAATATATTCATGAAATCCCCACATACAGCTATGATAAAAAAACCTCGAAAATACATATTTGTCATCGGAGGAGTTATGTCAGGGGTTGGAAAAGGGGTTGCAACTTCGTCTATTGGTCTCATATTAAAATCAAAAGGATATGCGGTGAATTTGATAAAAGCTGATCCATATCTAAACGTCGATGCGGGAACAATGAATCCAACAGAACATGGTGAGGTGTTTGTAATGAAGGATGGATTAGAGACAGATCAAGATATGGGTAATTACGAAAGATTTTTAAATGAAGATATCAGTCAGTTGAACTATATGACAAGCGGTATGGTATACAAATCTGTAATCGATCGTGAACGTGCGCTTGGATATGGAGGAAGGTGTGTTGAAGCTATCCCTCATGTGCGTGATGAAATAATTAGCCGGTTTGAAAAAACCGCTGAAGAACATGATAGTGATATTACTATTGTCGAAATCGGTGGAACGATTGGTGATTATCAAAACGTGATGTTTATGGAAGCGGCACGAACAATGAAGATTCAACATCCAAAAGATGTGATTGTGATTGTTGTATCATATGTACCGATTCCTGGAACTATTGGTGAGATGAAATCAAAACCAACACAAAACGCGATTCGACAATTGAACGGATATGGATTGCATGCAGACTTCGTGATTGCTCGAAGTCCTGTGTCTCTTGATGATAAACGAAAAGAAAAGATTGCAGTATCATGTAATGTTCCACAACAAAATGTCATCTCTGCACCGGACATAAAAAGTATTTATGACGTACCGCTCAATTTTGAAAAAGATAAGATAGGTGATGCAATGCTTGAAAGTCTGTATATGGATGAAAAGCGGATCCGAAAAAATCTTCGAGAGAGTGGTGCTGATCTTTGGAAACGATGGGGTGGATTTGTAAAAAAAGTACATGCCAAAAGAAAACGTACTGTTCACATTGCAATGATTGGAAAGTATTTTGATACCGGAGATTTTACACTTTCAGATTCATATCTTTCAGTAATTGAAGCTTTAAAAACCGCGGCTACACATGCAGGTGTAAGTATAGAGATCGAGTGGGTGGATAGTAAAAAAATTGAAAAAGGAACTATTAAGTTGGTTGATGTCTTTAAACGATGTGAAGGATTGATTGTTCCAGGAGGATTTGGGACAACTGGAGTTGATGGAATCTTATCAGCTATACAATATGCTCGAGAGAAAAAGATCCCGTTTCTTGGAATCTGTTATGGTATGCAACTTGCAGTTATTGAGTATGCACGAACTGTATGTAAGCTTGATGGGGCACATACCACTGAGATTGATAAACATGCAAAACATAAGATAGTTGATATCATGGAATCTCAAAAAGAAAATCTGGTGCAATTTGTCATGGGAGGTAGTATGCGACTTGGTTCATACAATTGTGTATTAAAAAAGGGAAGTGTTTGTGCAAAATTATATAAAAAAATAGAAGTTGTAGAGCGACATCGACATCGATATGAAGTAAACAATGAGTATGTTGCACAACTTGAAAAAGCAGGACTATCTTTCTCAGGAACTTCACCGGATGGAAAACTTATGGAAATGATAGAACTTCCGACTGAGAAACATCCATACTTTGTTGCAACACAAGCTCATCCAGAATTTCGATCACGACCAGTCAGTTCACACCCGTTGTTCGATGGATTGGTAAAGGCGGTGATTGCAAGAAAATAACATAATACCGTATACTTAACATATGAAAACATATATCACAGAAACTATAGGTACATTTGCTTTGACATGTATTGTCGCATTATCATTAACAGGATCATTTCCAGTAGCAACACCAGTATTGGCCGCACTTACGCTCGGACTCTTTGTGTATTCAGTTGGACATATTTCAGGTACACATATTAACCCAGCTGTGACTGTTGGGCTTTGGTCTATACAGAAAATATCATCAAAGCGTGCTCTTGGATACATCCTCGCACAATTTGTCGGTGCTGCACTTGCTACTGGTCTAGTTGTAAAAACTGTTGGTCTAGCAACACTCACTGTAGAGGGTACAAGTGCCGTGTTCTTTGCAGAAGTTATTGGTACTGCTTTCTTTACATTTGGTATAGCTTCTGTTGTGTATGGGAAAGTATCTTCAGCTTTGTCAGGAGTTGTTGTAGGAGGATCACTTCTTTTGGGTATAAGTATTGCTGCACTACTTGGTTCAAACGGAGTGTTAAATCCAGCAGTTGCCTTTGGAATAGGATCTTTCAATCTGATTTATGTACTTGGTCCAATCATAGGTTCTGTTGTTGGTATGCAGGTGTATAAAAAGATTGTGTAGGGAAGGGTTGTGAAGAATCGCCTTGTAGGGCGGTTTTTTTGTGGAAATATAAGGGGAAATGTGTATAATGGGACGTATTGCCAGATCGTCTAATGGTAGGACACGTCCCTCTGAAGGATGTTATCTTGGTTCGAGTCCAAGTCTGGCAACAAGTGATTTTGTTAACAAAGTGTGCGATATTAGAGGTATGAAAAACACAATTGTTTACGACAAGGCCAAGTACCACTATGAAGGAGACTTCCCGAAAGACCTGCCGATAGAACAGGGTTTTGTGCATACGGGAATGTTCTTGGGGTGGATGATAGAACATGATCTTTATAATCAAGATTTTTTTCAAGAAATAGGACTTACAGATGCGGTTACTGGATTTAAAAAAAGAGAAATCACAGGAACAAAAGTGTATGAGGAACTTGATGGATCATTAACAGACGAAGATTTGAATGAAGAGGGCAATAGGTTCGCTCAGTATTATTTTGATTTCAGCAAAGGCGAATACCAGCATGATTACGCCAAGGAACTTGTTGGGGATTTGCCGACTATTTATCATGTAAAAGACACATGGGAAAACTACGACAAGATTAGCAGGGTAATCACCAAAAGATATGAAAAATGGAAAGGAAAGAAGTGGTGGAAGTTTTTCTGATTATAATGATTTTAGTAAAGCGGTTCTAACTTGGTCCAATCCGTCCAGCCATGATCCGTACCCTGTTTAGTAGACACAGGTACACCTTTCTTTTGTTACAATTAAGAACATAACAAAAGAACTATGAGAACAATATTTACACAACAAGAAGTGGATGCATTCAATCAGCATCCATGTATTTTCCATTGTAGTCCAAAATACATACATTACACATATGAATTCAAGAAACGAGCACTAGACCTGTATGCACAAGGAGTTAATCCTAAAGAAATCTGGAGACAGGCTGGATTTAATACAGAAAGATTTCATAAAAACTACACCTACAGTACCCTCAAAGATTGGAGACGGCTCGTACAGAAGAAAGGTGTTGTGGGTTTAGAAAATCTTGGAGGACTCACATATGACAGAGGTATGTCATACAAAAAAGAATTGGTTGAGGTCGACTTGGACAAAATGAAGAGGCTCGAACTTCAAGTACAATACCTTCAAGCAGAGAACAGTTTTTTAGCAAAACTCCGGACCAAAAGAGCGGAGTCAAACTCAGGTCAAAGGAAAAATTCAAAATCATCAAAGAGTTAGATTCTGAACAGAAACATTAAAAGGTATGTCTCCTAAATTATGTGCACATGCCTTAATACACTCAGATCAAGGTTTTCATTACACCAATCAAACATATGTTGATATGGTAGCTGAATTACATATGACTCAGTCTATGTCAGGAAAAGGTATGTGTATCGACAATGCTCCAATTGAATCATTCTTTGGTCATATGAAGGATGAGCTTGAGTACAAAACCTGCACAAGTTTTGAAGAGCTTTGTTTAAAAGTTGATGCATATATGTCATACTACAATCACAAAAGAAAGCAGTGGACTAGAAACAAAATGACCCCTGTTGAATACAGAAAGTATTTACTTTCTAAACCTCAACAAATCTCGGTTGTGGGTTTGTGATGTGTCTACTTTATGGGGTACAGTTCACCAGTATGAGTAGAGTTCGGACTCCGAGGAGGGTCAGAAGTCTCTGTATGTCTTTCAACCTTAACTTTCTATAAGGGTTTATTTGGATTGGCTCAAAAATCGCGAGCTCCATTTTTGCGTGCTTGTATTTGTCTTTTGTATTCTTACAGAGGGGTGGATGTAGAAAAGCCTTATTTATCTAGCTAATTTAGCCCAAAACCCATATATTGACATATATGGCGTTTGTGGTGTATAATGTAAGACATAAGCACATTGAAATTTCTTGCGACTTCGCCACAACGTAGAGGGTCTTATTATTAAGCTTTTCTATGCTGTGGCGAACTCTAGTACCCACACACTAAACAAAATAGAAACATATAACTGACCATGAGTACACCATGCTCGGATATCGCTCTTGCCGCTGCGGCCGGACCGATGAAAGACATGCTCGACAAACTGTCGGGCGAAAACGGGGCGACCTGGCTCGAAGCCTGGAAGACGCTCACCGTCGGTGGCAACACCAAAGACGAGCTTCTTGCCCAGTTTGCGGAAGCCAAACTCCCAAGCGGGGTCATCGGGATTCAAGCCAGCGACTGTGCTCGTGATATCGCAGGCAAACCCGCTTGCGATTTCCTCAAAGAAAAGGAAGAAGGCGTCGAGTTCGTTATGGGAAGCCTCCGCGACCTGTTCGGATTCGAAGAGAACATCAAAACTGAGGTATTCCTCAATGAAGCGTTCCTCGCGAAGCACGGTCTCGAACTGTGCAAGCCGAGCGATGCGTTCTACCTCCGTCTGGCCTATCTCGACCAGCTGTTGGATGAGTGGATTCGTATCGGTATGAACCCTATCACCGACTCCGATGGCTATCCGAGCGTGTTCGACCTCGGACACTTCTCTGATGGCATGTGGCTCAGCGCCATCTATGCCGACCCCGACTATCAGTGGGATCCCGACAATCGCTGGTTCTTCCGTCGCAAGAAAGTCACTCAGTCCTAAGCTCTTTGGACTCTGGGCTCCAGCCCTCTGTTCCTTTGTCCTTAGGGCGCGCAAAATTAAGGCAAGGTTTCAGTCTCGCAAAACCTTCCGGCCCTGTTGCATTCGTGCGCAGGGCTATTTTTATACATAAATATGGTAGGCTTATAAACGGTAATAGGCGATTACGGAAGCGATCAAGGTTTCTTCCTGCCGAATCCAGTATCCATACATCGAGAATATTTCCGATCACGGTTTGAGATAGGGTGGTGTATGTAGCAACTTCAAAAAAGAAGATACTTGGTGCATTGCTTTAGGTGATTATAGATCACGAATAATATTCAACGCTGGGATTATCGAAAGGTTTTCGATGCGTGGTGGCGCAGGCGAAGCGATGCACAATAGACCGACTCCAATGGCAATCCGAACGTGTTCAACCTCGAACACAACTCTGATGGCATGTGGCTCAACGCCAACTATGCCAACCCCGACAATCAGTGGAATCCCGACAATCTCTGGATCTTCCGTCGCAACTCTCTTCATTTCTCTCCCACTTATTTGTCGGGAGAGTTTTGTTTTGTCAGCTGCCTCTGCCATCCGCCAAGCATCTTTCCAATCTCATCCATTTGAAGGGACAACGCGATATAATTTCGGCATAAGGTACATTTCCGCCGGCTTTTAAGAGCACATATTTCAACTTCTTTTCTGTCGGAGCAATCGTCGATGCAAGGAAGATGGAATGAAGAATCTTCTCCATATGAGGTCTTTTGACTCCTCTGTGCACACCAACAATATCTCGAATATGTGAGAAGTGTCCTTCAAGGGAGTTGGTAGTCTTTGGAATATCTTTGTGCTGTTCAAAGGTAAACAGATACGGAAAGAATTTAACAAGAGACAGTGAAGCACTTCGTACACCTTCATGTGTCCATACAGATGTTCCATCTGCGAGAATTGTCTTCTCATTTAAAAAGGTTTGATACTTCTCGATATATTTCTGTAGATATATTCTAAATTGTTTTTGTGTGACTTCCTGGTGAAGTGTTTTCACAAGTGCAAGTAATACTTTACCTGCTTCTAATTGAGGTTTTCGTGTTGTGCCGAGTGTTACGAGTCTCTCCATATGCACATGACACATTTGGTAAGGAATACCTGCAAATGCTTGACGAATACCCGAAAATCCATCACCGGTGATTGATTTAATCTCATATCCTAAACCCTCTAAGACTTCTCTTCCTTGTTCATAGCCCCTCGTGGTCTCTCTGTTAAAGAAGTTCTACCAAAGATTTTCTTTTCTCTTTGGATCTCTAAAGACAAGAGGACACCAGCTTGTATCTTCAGTTCGTTCTTCAAAATACAACGCATCAGCTACAAGATTAATCTTTCTTGGGGTATGTGTTTTTTCTGGTGCTTTGTATGTATCTAAGTGTTCTCGGACAACTCTCTTGTCCATATTGTAATCTCTTGCAAGTTCTCGAAGTGTTTGTTTTCCAAAAACATAATCATTCCAAAGTTCTTTCTCTAGATCTTTCTTTTCTCTTCGTTCTTTTCCTCTCTTCTTAGTGTTATCTGAGTGACAATTTGGGCATTTTTTAAGCATGGTACTTAAAAAATATCCAAATTGTCCCTTAACCACAAGGTAGAAGTGTTAAAACAGGCCGGCGGAAATGTACCTTATGCCATACAATTGCTAAAGGGTATTTGAAACAGCAACTTGCTGAATATGTTTATCACATTAATCCAGTCGAATCTCAGGAAATATTATCTACAGCAATAAGTCTTAACCCGCAGGTTATACGTCCATTATCGGGAGTTTCGTATTCAAAATTGGATAGCCCGGTTGGTTCACAGGCACAAAGAGTTTTGGATTGTGTCAATTCATTTTGTGGTGTTCCTGCAGATTTGATTATATCGGTGAATGGCCTTTTAGATGATCTTGTTTGGGGTGAACAAAAGACAAAACTTTTTGAGGAAGCGGTGAAAGATATGGGTCTCCTTTTAGGTTTTGCTTCAACTCGACCAGAAAAAACTTTGGGAATTGGACCAGATAACCTATGGGCCATGGGAGAACTAAAATATTTTGTTATTGAATGTAAGAGTGGAGTAACAACAGGTTTAATTGCAAAAAAAGATTGTGATCAACTAGGAGGTTCAGTGTCTTGGTTTAGATCTAAGTATGATGATACTTGTAAAGCAATTCCAGTTATGATACATCCTAGTAAAGTAGTCGCGACAGATGCTTTTCCCACAGAAGGAACAGTTATAATAGATGTAGAAAAACTTGATTTACTCAAAGATTCTATTAGGGCTTTTTGTAAAGCTTTAGCTTCTGGGGTCACTTGGCCTGATGTTGCATTTGTGGCTAAACAACTTGAGCATTTCAATCTAACACCTTCTAGATTTGTGGAAATATTTACTGTTACTTATAAAAGAAAATAAGTCTAAATAATGACTATTGAAAAACTCAGACACTGATAACAAAAACATTGGTTTATGCTAGTATGTCAGCATGAGACTCAAAAAGTACGAACAATCAGGCTTTCTACTTGAAACAGGCAACGGGTTCAAGCTCGCTATTGATATTGGTGCATATACTCCAGTGCATAGCCTAGATGGTTTACAAGTTGATGCAATGCTCATATCTCACATTCATGGTGATCACTTTTCGTTAGATCAAATCAAAAAACTTGCTCCGAAACAACTATATATGGGTGAGGAGTGTATTGAAGCTTCAGGAGAAGAAAAACTGTCTTCTGAAATAGTAGAATTAAAAGAAGGTGACATCATTATGATTGATGACATTAAGGTACAAGCTTTTCAAGTTGATCACGGCACAAATATTACAAAGATACCAAGACAAAACTTTGGCTTCTTGATCGAAGCTGATGGTCAAAAAATCTACTTTGCCGGAGACATGTTTAATGCGTCTGGTATCGATGTTGCAAATCTGGAAGTTAATACTGCATGTATTCCTGTTGGAACTTTTTATACATTCGGTCCGCAAGAAGCTTTGGATTTTATTAAGCAATTTAAAAAGATTGGAAAGGTAATATCAATGCATTATGAAAAGAAGCCAGAAACTCAAAAAGAGTTTATTGATTTGGCTATTGCAAATGGATTTAATACTGAAAGTTATTCGTTGTAATACAACTAAACATATGCAAGAAAACATCCTCAAGTTTAAAACTATAGCCATTCAAAACTTCACAAAAGAAGGATTTACCTACAGAGAATGGATTGTTCCATATCACTTGGAAATAGTTGAACGTATCGCCATGGAACTTTGTGATATATATTCTAATGCTAATAGAGATGTAGTACAAGTACTCGTATGGTTCCATGACTTCGGAAAACCATTTAATGAAACAAATGAAAAAGAAAGCACGGCTGTAGAAGGCATTCCGTGTCTCCGTGAATGTGGATTTTCTGAAGACTTTATTACTACTGTTGTAAATTGTTGGGAGCTTATGGAAAAGAAAAATGAAATAGACCTAACTACTGCTCCAATTGAAACACAGATTATTTCATCAGCTGATGGTGCTTCTCATATGGTTGGTACATTTTATTCTGGATATTTTGGTGATGGAGATGATTTTACAACAACTCAAAAACGCTTGAGACAAAAGATAGATATTGATTGGAATAGAAAGATTACATTACCTGAAGTAAAGGAGGTGTTTAAGGATAGATATGTAAGAGTGAGGGAGTTATTAGGTGAGTTTCCTGAGAGGTTTATAAAATGATTTACATAGTCTATGTCTAAAATCCTTCATCAAACATGCAAAAACCTCATCCTCGCCTTTAAATCAGGAAAGCTTGGTCAAACCGTCATGCCTGAGGATTCCAATCCAGGATTTTCTGATGCAGATAAAGAGGTGAAGATCGCATATTTTACACTGCCTATGGCTCTTAACTATCAACGAGACAGTTACAAGCTTTGGGAAGCTGTGCTTAAAACATATAACGATTTGGAAACCAGATTTGTATTCGATGTAAAAAAGGTAACAGAAGCATCAGAAGATAATGTACGAAAAGCACTTATGAAATACAAAGTTGCATTACAACCAAATAAACACGTGAACACATGGAGAGTTATTGCGAAAACTATTTCTGAAAACTGGGGATCATTCACAAAGTTCTTTGAATCAAATGAAAATGACTTTTTGAAAATTAAACAAACTGTCAAAGTTGGTTACAAGAAAGGTTTTCCATATCTCTCAGGTCCAAAGATATTCAATTACTGGTCTTTTATCATGAGTACATATGGAGGTATTGTTCTAACAAATAGAGATTGGATAGAAATAGCTCCAGATACTCATATTACACAATGCTCGGTAAAACTTGGCGTCATAACTCAGGAAGAAGCTATGAGTCTTACAAAGGATGCAATATCAGAACGGTGGCGAGAATTGCTAAAGGGAAGTGGTATTGATCCTATTGATATGCATTCGCCGCTTTGGTTTTGGAGTAGGAATGGATTTATTTTTAAAATCTAACTCTCATTGCTAAAATATAAAACAAGTGATATAAATACTTCACTCACGAACTTTAACCTCTTACAGAAAGGAGTTTCCTCATGTTCTTTTTTAACACAACAAGTCACAATCGTAATGCGCTCGGCTATCTCTTCTGGTCTTGGATTTTTGCCAAGAATGGTAGAACGTCGGCTGAGTTTGACGCAAGTTTTCCTGATCTCACTAGTTTGAATGATTACGAAACTTTGGCATCAAACTACACAGGATCAAATGTAAAGCCAGATAAGCAACATTCGATTCTTCCCACCGTCCTGAAAATGGTAGGTGACTGCTCAGGAAAAATCGTCACAGACATTGGGTGCGGTGCAGGGTTCTTCACTGTTCCTCTAGCTGAACTTGGTGCAACGCATGTGTATGGATTGGATAACTCTCCTGCACAGATCAAGCTTGCCAATAAGTTTGCTTTGCATCCTCATGCTAACTACTGGGTGCGTAACGTCTTCGTTGATCCTTTGCCTGAGTCAGATGTCATGGTCGTGCCGTTTGTCATGAACTATGCTCGGACCATTCCGATTCTCCATCATTTTTTCTCGCAACTCTACAGGTATACGCGAGAGGGTGGAAAAGTGGTGTTTGTTGTCGACCTACCGAACGGACGCAACTTGGAACGCTTTGGTGCCGCCAAGTCTTTCTTAGGTCCTCAACAAGACGAGACAACAATTCAAATCGACTTGTTCAATGGCGGCAAGAGTATTTGCACGCTTCATGCTGTGTATTATACTCGTCAAACCATCGAGCAGTTGCTTCGAATTGTCGGCTTCAAGAATCTTTGTTGGCACACTCCTATTGTTTCCGAAGAGGGAGTTGCAGCAATGGGATCTGGGTTTTGGAATGGCTACACTGCCGATCCTGAGCTCGACTATCTGACGGCTGAAAAATAACCAGGCCATTCTTTGGGTCGCATCGCTCCGGCGGTGCGGCCTTTTTACTTATAAAAGATTCACATACAGTCTGTTATGTAAACTACCAACCCCTGACCACAGCGTATTTACTAGCCAAAGTACGATATAAATAAGTTCCAACTTCGCGTAATCCGTCCAACAGGTAAAAGTGATATAATTCAACCATGAAAGAATCTACCCCAACTCCAAATGAAAAATACGAACTTGGTGATATCAAGTTTTTATTTGATAAAAACGACCCTGAAAGATTAACTAAAAAAATAGAAGCTGCGGGATATGAAATCATAAGTGATTCATATGAAAATGGAGAACGCATTACTGAAGTATCAATTCCAGAAGGAAATCATGTTTTTAGCTTTGGGTTCAGGCAAATAGATCCAACAGAGGAGAGGTGGTTTCATGGCGGCTTAGATAATAAAGAAAAAAGAGAAGAAGAACCATTTACATTTGATACTGAATCTTTAGAGTTTAGAAGAATCTGCAACGAGTTTTCTTTGTGTGTAGAATCAGGCGATACTCTTGAAACAATTGTGTATAAATTGGATACAGTTATACAACGAAAAGTTACTTCCGATATACAGGAAGAGGACGCACATTCGCTGAGTGAAATATTACAAGCAGGTAGAGCTGCATGTGCAAGCAAAACAGTTTTATCAGGATCGATTCTTAAGGAACTATATCCTGATCTGAGAGTGGAATCTGTTTACGGATATTATGGAATTGTGAATGAGAAAGTTTCTCTACCTTTCGGTCATGAATGGCTTCGTGTCTCTGATGGGACAGGAGCGGTTTTGTATGATTCGATGTATAAGAAAATAGTATATTATCCTTTTGACACCAAACCAGAGAAAACAGATCCATTTGATGGATATACAGTGGCAGCTCTTCCTTTTGGAAAATTGCAGAGCATGATTCGTTTGGACGCAGTTGATAGTAGCTTAGAAATGGTTTCGGGATATGCAGATTCTGCACCAGAACTTGTTGTGGCTGAGGATAAGACTGTGGAAACTCAGCTAGGTGGACACATGACAGCGGTTGTTGGTGCAAAGGGGGGGATCTTGCGATTGGTAAATGGAAATATCTCAAACGAGGTGAGTGTTATTGGTCCTAGGTTATTGTATCCATTACTTCATATCGCAAAGTATTAGTAATTTGGTTGTATAAAGCAGTTATAACTTGGTCCAATCCGTCCGACGATGAAATCGTGGTATACTTATGTAATGAGTACAACGAGTGATATTCCAGAATTTGGAATCAAAAGAGAAAATGAAGAGCGACGCGATGGGGGTATTGGAATCGTATTTGACCCAACAACGCACAAATATGCTGTAGGAAAGCAGCATGAAAACGGGTCCTACAGGTTATTTTCAGGTGGAGTATCCTCAGAAGAGGATATTGAGCAGGGTACATTGAGAGAGGTTGCAGAAGAAAGTGGGCTGTATGATTTTGCACATGTGGAAAATATCGGTCAAGCATTTACTCACTATTACAACAGTCTCCGAAAAGTGAATCGGGTTGCTTTGGCAACTTGTTTCTTGATAATTCTAAACACTTCAGATTTGAAGCCTGTTGATCTAGAAGAGCACGAAAAATTTTCATTGATCTGGGTAACATCAGATGAGCTGCTTAAAGACATGGAGTCTCGAAATGAAGATAAGGGCAATGATCATTGGATTTATTTCTTCAAAAAGGCTACAGAACGTGTAAAGGAATTGGGTTATATGTCTTAATACAAGTTCCAGCGTCGTACCGCACTGCCAGCATTTAGGAAAAGTTTCTGAAGACCGAGACGGGTTGAAAGTAGGTAAATCGCTATCATAAATGTAATACTCGAGTTAATATCAAAGGAATGAGAAAATACATCTATTTAATCAGGCACGGGGAATGTCTATCAAATCTTGATCCGCATTTCAGCGGCCCTGAAGACGTCTTGTCCGATGACGGACTAAAGCAGGCAATCTCAGTTGCAAGGCGATTTAAGCATATCTCTGTAGACGCTATGTATCACTCAGGAATTCTCAGAGCTCAAAAGACAGCGGAGGAGATCGAGAAGGTTACTGGCATAAAGCCTGAATCCAAGGAGTTTTTGAAGGAACGTCGAGGGGTTTTCTCTCCTGATGATGTGTATGGCTATGTGGAAGATTTTGAGCAATTGAAAGCCCGTCTTGCTGAGACCAAGAATTTCTTGGAAGATCTTACATCAAAACATACAATAATCGTCAGTCATGCTATTTTCCTAAAAGCTTTGGCAGCATATTTTATTCATGATGATGTTCTCGATGAGGGTCTAATCAGAAACTTCGATAACGTTTTGATCATGGACAATACGGGCGTATCGAAATTAATGTTTAATGACGAAAAGAAGAAGTGGCGAATCATGTCTTGGAACGACCTTACTCATTTGGCTGAATAAGATGGAACCGAGATGGGTCGGTTTGATATACTCTAGGAATTTAAATAATTATTGCGGAGTCTTCAGCATAAAAGGTTCTAGATCAATGAACACAATAAGTGGTTTCTAATTTTTTTATGTCATAATCATTCTATGAATAAAATCTTGAAATATTATCTAATAGGAGCTGTTATTATTTATCCTGTTTTATTTTTATCAGCGTTAGCAAATATGTGGGGAAGTTCAGATCTTCAATATGACTTAATGGTAATTTATGCAATCTTCTTTATACCAGTCTTTGCAATTCAGGTATTTTCTAAGCCTAAACAACCTTCAGTTGGTACCGTAAATGGTTCATCTTGGTCAAAAACAATATCTGCAATACTAATGATTTTGTTTGTTTTTGTTGTTATATATTTACTGTTATTTTTCGTTAAGTAAGGTTCCAACGTTGAAAAAGTAAAACGCACCTTTCGATGTGTTTTACTTTCCACTCGAGTGACAGTGACCGAGGGCTTGGTAATTTGAGTAGATGAAGTATAATTTACATAATGTTAGAATCTACACCAGACATATATACATCAGAAGGGTTAAAAAATGACGCTGTTGCGACAAATCCATCGTTGCCCAATAGTAATGAAAGTCGCCCTCACCTAGTAACTGAAGAATCGAGGCGGGAACAATTGGAAGACTGCAAAAGAATTGCCGAGACTGTTTTTTATAAAGTGGGAATAAAAATAGGGGATACTTTTCACGTTACAGTCTCGGAGGATTATTATCCTAATGTAGATTCAGGAGTGCTGTATAAACTTAATATTTTCGCTCAATCGGCAAAAGTTGAACGTATGCGTATGAATTATTACCCGATAGAAAGGAAGCTTGATTGGTATAACGTAGTAGTATTCGAAGGAGATCGAGGAAAAGGTATTGGAACAGAGCTCGAAGAGGCGGCTGAGCTCATTGCTCGAATGCTGAAGGCTCATTCGCTCAAAGTTTCCAATATTCTGGACAGTTCTTTGGGGTATTGGCAAAATAAGCCCGGCATGGTTTTTGATAAAACAGGAAAGAATGCAAGTAAACAGTTGTTATAGTATTTTGCACTTCATGAAAGTACGGAATTCATCGACTTGCAAAAGCAAATTAATTCCTTGCAGCAGTCCACATTTCATCAAAATAGTTTTTGTACGAGAGTGCAACCTCTTCGTTCTTGATATGTATGAGAATCGATTCTGTTGCCCATACAATAATCCCAATATTATTTCCAAAGATGTTGATACTTGATGTGGTTGGGTGATATGAGTTGAAAAATCTAAATTCGCTGTATAATCGATGCTTATCGTTTTTGAATTTGTATTTTTCTGATGAAAAGGCAATAAGCTTTTTATGTATTTTTTTCTTTATTCTCTTTTCTTCAATCTCTTCGTATTTTGCTCCCATCGCACTATAAAATCGATCTCCTGATCCTCCTATAATCATAAGTGTGTCATTTCTTTTTAATTCATCAATCGATCTTCGTCTGAATGCCTGAATTGCCTCTATTCCAATACTAGTTTTGACCAAGGTATTTTTCGGAGGAGTCATGAGGTTAATGAGTTCTGGGAGACTGTCTTTCAGCATTGCTTGTTCGTACACTGTTTTATTTAGTTCAAGTTTCTTGTTGATTGGTACAACTCCCAACAAGTTATTTTACCCATAATATGCTGCCATGATGATATGTATCTAATAGCTATTACCCTCAGTCTCTATTTTTTGGCAGCCAAAGATTCAAATATTGTGATTGATCGATTTAGATTTTTTACACTAAGTGTTTTAATTGTTACTGGATTAGGTGTTGCAAATGAAATGCTTGAGTTTTTTCTACAGAGTCAAACTGGATTAATTTTTACCACAAGTATTAATGATACTCGGGTAGACTTAACAAGTACATCTAGCTTGTTTATGAGTAGAGGTAGAGAATTTCTATATTTTAAATACATTCCCATATCCGACCAAAAGATAGCACTATATCGAATAGTCTTGACTATTCGATATAGTGCTATATAATAGTCGTATGAATATCATCAACATAAAACGACTACAAGAAGATAAAATCTATACAGATCTTGATAAAAAGATGGTTTTTATTGTTGGACCAAGACAAGTGGGTAAAACATGGCTCAGTAAAAAAATCGCTAAACGGTATCAAAACTCTATATATTTAAACTATGATCTACAAGAAGATAGGGATATTATACAGCGTAAGTCATGGCCCCTTAACACTGATCTCATTATATTTGATGAATTACACAAGATGAAAGGATGGAAAAACTATCTTAAAGGTGTGTATGATACAAGAGAATATAATCTAAGAATTCTTGTTATTGGTAGTGCAAAAATGGAGGTGTTTAGAAAGACAGGTGATTCATTGGCTGGAAGATATTTTGTGCATCATCTTTTTCCTTTCTCTCTTTCTGAATTGCAAGATACACCTTTTAATACATCACTTGATAGACTTATAGAAAGAGGTGGTTTCCCTGAGCCTTTTTTAACAGAGTCAAAAGAAGATGCAGACAAATGGAGAAAACAATATGCAGATTCTCTCATACGAGAAGATTCTCTCACTCTTGAAGAAATCTCCAACATGAAAACACTGTATGATGTATTTGAAATTCTTCGACGATCTGTTTCTTCACAGATATCATATACAAGTATTGGACAGAGTTTAGGTATTTCTCCTGTGACAGTTAAAAGATATATTGGAATACTCGAATCGCTATACGTTATATTTAAAATAAAAACATTTTCAAAAAAAATAAGCCGTTCAATTTTAAAAGAAACAAAAATATTTTTTTATGATACAGGTCTTGTTGCTGGGGATGCTGGAGCAATTCTTGAAAATACTGTTGCTGTATCTTTGCTTAAACAGATAACATATATAAACGATATAAAGGGAAGTTCAGATACACTGATGTATTTACGAACCAAAGATCAAAGAGAGGTTGATTTTGTGATTGTGAATTCAGATAATATTCCAAAACACATGATTGAGGTAAAAAATTCAGACATCTCGGTGAGTAAACATCTTATGTATTTTAATGAAAAATATGGTATCAGAGGAATACAGCTTGTAAAAAACATGCATCAAAAAAGTTTGCATAGCAGTGGTATTGATATAGAGAGAGCTTCTGAGTATTTGGGTGGATTAGAGGGGTGAAAATTTGATATTTTACATAAAATTTTCAAGATTATAATGCTCTACCAATAAAGGGTATTGTGATATACTAAAAATACGAAAAAAGTATCCATAGAATATGCTCATATCTATAGAAATAATCATATCGGTGAAGAGCAAAAATTTTCAAATAGAGAATAAATATTTTGAAGGGAGATTACTTGCTTAGAAAAATGATATAATATAAACATATGATCATAAAACTTATATCTGCAGGTAAACATGCGGTTATTGATATCACAAAAGGTATTGAAACACTTGCCTCCGCTAACGATGTATTTAACTCTATCAGTCCAGACTTCAAAAATTGGGGGTGTGACAAAGCTGAGTTCGCAACTCCTGAACTGGTTGTTGAAGTGTATGAACAAATCAAAGATGCTACATATCCTGAGATATTTAGTAGTGTAAATCAAAACCTTGATCGTCTGGTGTTGACTACTCCGCAAATCAAGAGCTTTGTGGTCAATCATGCAAAGAAGTATCTTCTTGAAACAGAATGGACATGTTTCCGCTTTTTATTTAAAGTGAATAATGATTTCTTCATTGCGGATGTACGGGTACACTCAGATGGTAAACGTGATGTTCGCGTTACTCGCTTCTTAGACGGCTCTGTACGACATGCAGAGTATCATCATCGTATTGTGGTTCCGAAACTTGTTGCATGATAGTTTCTTTATAGAATAAAAAAATTCCAACGTCACATAACACTGATAACCTATGATTAATAGTTCCAATATCGTACCACACTGCCAACAAGGGGTTTTTCTCAAATACGCGCAAAACGGTATAATATTTAACCCTTATTATGTATGGCTACAATCCATATTCTAACAATTTGCATATTTTTGGTATAATTTTTAATTTAACTTTAATCTATGTATTTACATGAACTAATTAGACATAGTTTTGACTACAATCCATTCGAGTCTAAAAATATCGCAATAAAACCATCCTTATTTATAGATTTGTATAAATCATCACATAAAAAGATTCTAAATCTGAAAAACCGAGAACGAAGAAAGAAGATTTCTGAATTATACCAAACTAGTCTTTTGGCACTTGGACTAAACTCTATAGTTCCAAAAGAGTATTGGGTTAAGATTCATGATTCTGAATTTCCTGATTCAGAGGTTATCTTCTTTGGGAGTATGGATAATCAAAAGACTCATACGTACTTATACAAAATTGAGAATCTGGATCCGAAAGATAAAGATGTAACTGAAGAGATAAAGAAAAAGTTGGTGAATAAGAAGTATTCCATATCTGCAGAAGATCCTATGTTGTTGTTGGTATATCTTGATCAGAATGATACAAAATTTGATTATAAATCAGTATTAGATATGATAAAACAACAAAAAATAACCCTTTTGGTAATATTTGGTCTATACATAAATTGGACGATGATACATTTGAAATTACTCAGATATTTCCCATCTTTAAAATCAATAAATTTAGTCTCAATGAAATGATTAAGATGATAAATCAACAGTCTCATCTGCTAAATATTGAAACCAGGTATTTAATTCGACCTAGTAAAAAAGAGTGTAAGATTTCACTGCGAGTTGATTAATAATATTCAAGTACCGTCAGGGTATCGTGTTTCAAACGAGAGATTTTCTTTAAGTATATTTAATTGATATAGTTAAATAATGCTACCAGACGAAAACTCAAAACGATTTATTGCTATATTGAATAAAAAAATAGACACAGGAAAACTAATGAATGCCCTAGGTCACATGACCGCAGGTCTTGCTGGAGGTTTTGATATGGCTAAGGATATGAATTTTTTAGAGTATGTCGACAAGGATGGTGGAGTTCATCCTCACATTTCACATTTTCCGTATATTGTACTTAAGGCGGATAATTCAAACAAAATTAGAACTATAAGAAACGAAGCTGTAGAGCGAGGGGTGCTGTTCACTGATTTTACAAGTACTATGACAGTTGGAACATCTGCCGATCAACTCGAAAGAACTAAACATACACCCGAATCAGAATTAGAATATTATGGGATATGTTTGTTTGGTAATACGGAAGATCTGAAGGGGTTTACTGGGAAGTTTTCTTTATTTAACTAAATTAGGTTCCATCCTCGTACCACACTGTTAGTCAATAAATCTGCTATACTTACCCCATGGCCAACTACTTCAAAGCAACCCGAGAAAATCCATACCACATCTCTATCGGAGGATTAGTCTTCAACGAAGAGGGTAACATCTTGGTACATCATTTTAAAAACAAAAAACTAGGAAATAATATAGTTATGGAAGACTTGTACTTACTACTTCGAGAAACTATAGAACCACACGAAAGTATTGAGCAAACACTACACCGAGGTTTGATGGAAGAGTTTGGGTTAAAGGGTGAAATGATTCGATACATGGGATCAATTAAAGGTAAATTACCATTAGGTGATCTGTGGGGAGAAAAAACAACTCTATATTTTCTTGTTAAATACATTGAACACAATGAATCAAATCGTCAACAAGGTACATCAGAATCAGAGAGTAATTTAGAGTGGATCGATCCTCAAACACTTATCACTCATATGGAGAAGCAAAGATTTCTAGATGAGTGTATGGATGAATCAGGTATCGTTAGACAGTTTGTTAGTCGGTTATAAGATATTCATACATACTTTGCATAATTACAGTATTTTACGTCCAAGCTATTGAACCATTACGAAGACATTACGATTACAGGTTCCAATTTCTATTTACAAAATATCTGATGAGAATTTTGAACATACACAAGAAGAATTGACTGGATATACATGGCACACTACTCAACCTGTTGAAATCTTAGAAGAAAAGCAGTATGAAAGTGTTGAATTTGCTTTAAAAGAGTTCGGCGTTGATTTTAAATATATTTAAGAAGTTCTAGCGTCATACCACGGTGTCAACAATTTAGAAAAATATTTTTTATATCCTTACTATTTACTTTCGACTATTAATCGACTATAATACGACTATGTTTAAACCAAAGTATCAGATCAACAACACTCTTCTAAATAACATTGTCAAAATCAAGAATTTGATCAGTGAATTGAACGATCAAAAGTTCCCAGAGCTTATACTTGCCAAGTTTGAGAAAGATAGCTACGCTATATCAGCTCATGCATCGACGAGTATTGAGGGTAATCCAATACCTTTGACTGATGTTCGTAAAATACTTAAGAACACACCTACTCATATCCGTGACACAGAGAAAGAGATTTTAAACTACAACAAAGCTCTTGAGTATTTGAATACGCTGCTATCTAAGCCAAAACCAATCACGAATGCTTTTATTTGTACCACGCAGTCCATTGTTGTCGATGACTTAATGGAAAAGAAAAACATCGGCAAATATCGAGTAGAACCCGTCGTTGTGAATGATCCACGCAAGCGAAAGATTGCCTACATACCACCCAATGCCGACGAAGTGACGGCTTTGATGAATGAGTTGCTCAACTACTTGGAAAAAGAATACAATACCATCGACCCACTGATACTTGCAGGGATATTTCACAAGCAGTTCGTCGTCATCCACCCGTTTATGGATGGTAACGGTCGCACGGCACGCTTGGTGACCAAGTCCTTACTTGCTCGTATGGGACTTGATACGTTTCAATTGTTTAGTTTTGAGAATTACTACAATCAAAATGTAACGAAGTACTTCTCGTCTGTTGGTGTGCTTGGTGACTATTATAATATTAAAGAGAAGGTTGATTTCACCGACTGGCTTATTTATTTCACCGATGGCATCATTGATGAATTACTCCGAGTGCAAAAATTGCTCAAAAGTTCTCTTGCTCCGAATCGTGTGACTGAGTATGAAAAAGTAATTGTGGAATATATAAAAAAGAATGGTTCAATTTCAAAGAGTGAATATGAAAAGATAACCGATCGAGCACATTCAACACAAATACTGGACTTCAAGCGATTAGTAGGTAAGAATATTATTACAAGACAGGGTAAGGGAAAAGCAACATATTATACGATAATAGAAAATTAATTATATTACTGCTTACGCTTAACTCAAATACTATATTGCAATGTCCACCATTCATCCCAAAGCCTATTTCGGAAACAAAATCGTTCCAATTGAAGATGCACATCTAAGTGTTGCAAGCTCTGCTATATTATATGGTCTCAGTGTGTACACTGTATTTCCAGTTATCTCTACCGAAAAAGGAATAGCAGTACTCTATCTCAAAGACCACTATACCCGTCTTATCAATTCATCAAAAATAATTGGCATTGATACTTTTGAATCAGAGTGGACTTATGAGCAATTTGAAAAAGCTGTATCAGAAGTTATACAAGCAAATAATATAACTGAGTTGTCATTTGTCAGAGCTACAGTACACGTTACAGATCTTGTCCCGGGTACTCGATCAAGAGGGCTTAAGACGATGCTAAGCATATTCATATATGAAGCCAATCCAATCATTCCTCAAAATGGTGTGCGGTTGAAAACAAGTGTGTGGAGACGTATTCCTGATTATGCAATCCCGTCTAGAGCCAAAGTTAATGGAGCATATGTAAACTCAGTATTGGGTAAACAAGATGCACTCGACAGTGGATATGATGACTGTATATTTTTGGACAACGATGGGCATGTGTGTGAGCTGAGTGCTGCCAATATCTTTATTGTGCGAAATGGAACTCTGATAACTCCAAGTTCATCGAGTGATATTCTCGAGGGAATTAACAGAAAGATAATTTTTAAAATTGCGGAGAGTTTGAATATTCCTGTATTGGAGCGAAATATTGATTTAACAGAATTGTATGTGGCAGATGAAATCTTCGCTTGTGGAACATCTTCTTTTGTAGCGCCTGTGATTGAGGTAGATGCTCGGAAGATTGGTGGCGGTAAACTCGGTCCGATTACAGAGAGGGTGAAGGAGAATTATCATAAGATTTTGAAAGGGGAAGATTCGGCATGTGAAGTTTTTTTGACTTATATTGTATAGTTCAGCTAGTCGGTTCATACTTCTCACAAGTATGGTATATCGTAAAAAGATTCATGTTATCATAGAATAATGAGAGCAACAGTGCCAAAGTTAAACATTAAAAATATCTTAAGTCTTCTAAGGCGTAATGACCACAGTAAAAAAGTATTTGATACTCAAGATTTAATTTCTTTCAAAAAAAGATTTGATATAAGATTACAAAACTATACTGATATAGCATATTCTGAATATACAGAATTAACTGAAGATCCTGTACTGAATCAAATCCTAAAGTATGCTATATCATGTATAAATACGAGAGGAAAAAGAATAAGACCATATCTTTGTTTCTTAGCGTATTGTATAGAAGGAGGGGAGAATGAAGATATTATTTTTGATGTAGGTATTGGTCTAGAAATCTTTCATGCTTTTGCTTTAATTCATGATGATATTATAGATAATGCACAAGAACGTCACGGGATGATGACTGTACATGCTTATATTAAAACAATAATCCCTAAAGAATCTAAAGAAGGCATTGCTGAAAATATGGCAATGTTAATTGGTGATTTACTTTTTAGTAAAGCAAACGAAAGTATAGGAAAAGTCAAAAATGTAAAAGTTACAGACCTGTATCACAGAATGAGTAAAGAAACAGCTATTGGACAGATGATAGATGTTTCCTTAATGTTACAGAAGAAAGTAAAACGTGAGATTCTCACTAAAAAAAATGAGCTTAAAACAGCTAGGTACTCTTTTGTGCATCCTATGCTTATTGGGGCTACGTTAGCAAATCCAAATAAGTTCTATGAAGAATTTTACACAACATTAGGTTTGTTGTTAGGCCAAGCATTTCAAATACAAGATGATGTATTAGATATCATAGGTAATTCAAAAGAAACAGGAAAAGATACAATGCTCGATATACAAGATGGACAACATACAACTATGACTCAGTATATATTTGAAAAAGGAAGTGTAAGAGATCAAGAGGTGTTAGCTTCACTTTTTGGAAAACATGTTGATGAAGAGTCTAGAAAGATCCTTGCAAAATTATTCTCAAACTCAGGCGCTATAGAATATGCACAAGCCGAGATATCAAAATTGATATCTGAAGCACATGCACTTATATCTTCATCTGATTTAAAACAAACTGATAAACATACCTGGAAAGAATTTATATCTATATTACATAATAGAACGTCATGATACCACCATACAAAGAATATGCTGAAGATGTGTTAGTTTGTAAAAAGATTCATAAAAAATATGGAAAAAGTTTTTATTTTGGAACTTTTTTCTTTTCCAAAGAACAACATGATGCAACATGTGTGTTATATTCTTTTCTTAGATATCCTGATGAATACATAGATACAGACTTTAGTGATAAGAAAGATATCGCAAAATCAAAACTTGATCGATGGAATATGCTTTGGCATAAGATATACAACAATGAAAGCATAGAATCTATAGGTGAGGAATTGGCAATACTGAGAGCTTCTGCATATGTATTTCATAGATACAATATTCCATTTCAATACAGTCAATCTTTCCTGTCTGCAATGATACAAGATACGCATGTCACTCGGTATGAGACGTATTCTGATTTGGAAGCATATATGTATGGATCCGCTTCAGTTGTTGGGCTTATGATGACATGCATTATGTGTTCTGATGATATAGTATATAGGGAACAGATATTATCGTATGCGCAGTGTTTAGGTGAGGCTTTTCAGATGACAAACTTTTTACGTGATATTGGTGATGATATGAAAATAAGAGGACGAATATATATACCACTTGAAGACATGAGAGCATATGGTGTGACAGAAGATGATATATGTAAAAAAAATATCACACCTAATTTTATTTCTCTTATGAAATATCAAATAACCCGCACAAAAGAACTATATATAAAAGCAGATAAAGGTATTGATATGTTACCGGAAAAACCTGCTCAGGGAGTTAGGATTGCACGTATATTATACTCAAAAATCTTAGATAAAATCGAAGAGGTGCACTATAACATATTTGATTCAAGAGTAAGTCTCGGATTGTATTCCAAATTAATCATTACTGCACAATTATTAATAAAATCAAAAAAATAAAAAATGAATACAAAAAAAAGCGTTATCATCATAGGGGCAGGAATAGGTGGTTTAGCTACAGCATGTTTACTCGCCAAAAAAGGATATAGTGTTACTATCCTAGAGAAAAACAAAACAATAGGAGGGCGTGCTAACTTGTTTAGTCAAAAAGGTTATGTATTCGATATGGGGCCATCATGGTATATGATGCCTGATATCTTTGAACATTTCTTTACCTTGGTCGGTGAGGATATAAAGGAATACCTAACACTCAAAAGATTATCCCCATCATACAGAATCTTTTTAAAGAGTGAGAAAAAACATTATGATTTTTATTCAGATCTCGAAAAGACAATAGAAACTTTCGAATCATTAGAGCCTGGTTCAGGTAAAGTGTTAAGAGATCACATGGACATTACTCGTCAACAATATGAAATAGCTCGAAATGAATTCATGTTTAAGAACTACGATTCTATTTTTGATTTTTTTAATAAAAGAATTATGACAGAAGGTAGAAAGTTACCTATATTCTCTAAAGTAGCAACTATTATAAACAAAAAGTTTAAAAGTGAAGTACTGAGAAAGGTGATGCAATATCAAACAGTGTTACTTGGAACTTCTCCAGGAGATGCTCCGGGCATATACAGTATGATGAATTATGTTGATTTCGTTCAGGGAGTTTGGTATCCAGATGGAGGTATTTACAAACTTATAACAGCTATGGAAACTATAGCGAAAAAAAATGGTGTTATCATACAAACCAACTCATCTGTAAGTAAGATTCTGGTAGAAAATAATATAGCACAAGGAGTGGTACTTGCAGATGGGGTTGTTATGAAAGCTGATATTGTGATCTCAAACGCCGATGTTGAGCACACAGATCAAAAACTTTTAGATCCACAATATAGACAAAAAAGTCCTACATATTGGAACACTCGTTTGATGGCCCCGTCTGCTTTTATATTGTATCTTGGTGTTGATGGTACTATACCGTCCCTTGAACATCATAATTTAATTTTCTCAGAAAAATGGGAAGAAAATTTCAGGCAAATATTTAAAGATGCTACGTGGCCAACAGACCCATCTTTCTATATTTGTGTTCCTTCAAAAACAGATACAACGGTAGCACCAGAGGGTAAGGAAAATCTTTTTGTATTAGTACCAATAGCTGCAGGTCTCGAATGTACAGATGAATTTTTAGAAAAATATTCAGAATTCATTATCACACAAATGTCTGAATATATGGATATACCTGACCTTGCAAAAAGAATTGAATTTAAAAAAATATATGCAGTGAACGATTTTGTGAAAGATTACAATGCATTTAAAGGCACTGCGCTCGGTTTAGCACACTCTCTCAATCAAACAGCCTTATACAGACCAAACAATATTCATAAGAAAATAAAAAACTTATTGTATGTAGGAGCTGGTACAAATCCAGGTATAGGTATGCCTATATGTCTTATATCGGCAGAATTAGCATATAAAAGAATAGAAAACATAAAGACTCCATCACCACTTACAGAGCTTTAAAAAGCAGGGTGAAAAAAATAGTCATTCCAGATAAGGTGTTGATTATAGGAAATACTTTGTAGATTTTAAAAAAACTTTCATCGTTAGCTCGTATGGAGATAAGCATAAAAAATAGATATACAACTGTTAACAATATTGCCAGAAAACCTAAATACGAGAAGGATAATACACCAGATAGTGTATATAGTAATGCACATAGGAGTACTGTGTATTTTTTACCGAATTTTGTTGCTATGGTTGATAGACCTGCATCACTATCCGCTTTGATATCGGGTACTGCTGAATATGCATGCATGGCCATTGCCCAGAACATTCCAGCACTGGAACATATAAAAACTGTTGACCATGTTATAGGTTTATCTAACATGTCGGAAACAAGTACATACGAAAAGATTGCGGTAGCTATATAGTGTCCAGCACTAAAGATACTGTCGAGTACAGGTTTAGTTTTTGCACGTATAGGTGTTGCAGAATAAAATCCAGCAAAAAATAGAAATACAAAAAGAAAAATTAATGATTGAAAAGATAAAAATATATAACCAAAAATAATAAAAGGTAAAATTATAAATCCAATATGTTTTAATAATCTTTTTTGTTCATCGGGCATAACAAGTGACTCGTATGAAACTTTTTTTGGATTAAGTTTGTCAGTGTCATAATCATATACATCGTTGATTCCGTAGATATATATATTGGCAGGATATGTAAAAAAAATAAAAAACAATAGAGTTATCGGCATTAACCACACAGTGTATTCACTTTGAGCAGCTGCAAGTACTCCTAGTATATATGGACCTATTTCATATATCCAAAAACGAGGACGACTTATTTTCAATAATCTTTTTGAGTGCAAAGTCATAGAGTAAGTTTATCACATTTTAACTCGAGGAAGTTTATCAACGACGTAGAGTGAGAAAAACAAAAGTGTAGTCACTTTTGTTTCCGAACCGAGGAGTTAACGGTTAATACCCCGGAGCTCTGCTCCGGTACATGGATGAGTATGGTCTGTCAACATAAAAAACCTCACGTATCGAGTGAGGTTTTTTATGTTGCGTGTAATTATTTTTTCAAAAACATTGTTTCTGCGGCAACTCGCACTTTTGGAAGTCCTGCATAGGCGTCATCAGCGCTTCTATATCCAAGTGCACATGCTACAACTGACTTCAGTCCTTGTGCTTTTAGACCAAGGATCTCATCGATCTGTGTTGCATCAAATCCCTCCATAGGTGTTGCATCAACTTCAAGAATAGCTGCAGTTTCAAGAAGAAAACCAAGTGCAATGTATGCTTGCTTTGCTGCCCAGTCTTGCTTCTGCTCAGGAGTTCGCGCACCTACACTTCCTTTTATCATACCTGCATATCCTGCGAGTGATTCCAAAGAAGCTCCTCGAACATCTGCGTTTAACTGTATAAAGGCATCAACATCTGCATCAGTGATATCAAGTGGAACTGTAAATATAAATAGATGTGAGGCATCTGTAAACTGTGATTGGTCCCAAGCTGCACCTCGAATCTTTGTTCGAAGTTCTGGAGTAACAACATCTATAACCTTATATGGTTGTAGTCCAAAAGAAGAAGGGGAATAACGGACAGCTTCTGTAAGTGACTGTAGTTTTTCTTCTTCAAGTTTTTTTGTAGCGTCAAATTGTTTTGTTGCATAACGCCATTGCAACGCTTGTGTGATGTTTGTCATAGTAAATACTATACTATATGTGTATGTGAAATGATGTGGTGTAATACATAGATTTGTCATTTAAATCATGACACCATATAATTACTTCATGAACTACACACTCATCACAATCGCAACAATTGCACAATTCATACTAGGGGCTCTATGGTATTCACCGCTTATCTTTGGTAAATGGTGGATGGAAATCGTTGGAGCAGACAAATGCACCCCTGAAGAGATTAAGGCTATGCAGAAACAAATGAGTCCATTTTATATAGTGCAACTCGTTATCACTTTCGTATCAACCGCAACACTGGCAATGTTTATACAAGCTATGCCTGCGTATAGTGCGTACATGACCGCAACTGTGATTTTCGGAGGGTTTATTCTTCCGCTTCAGATCTCAGGAGTTATGTGGGGAGGTACAAAGCGGTCACTGCAAGGTAAACAATTACTCGTACTTACTCTCGGACAATTCGCTTGTATGATGTTGGCTGCGTGGATTTTGAGTATGTAATATCAAGTGATAAATGATACTATATAGAAATATGTCGTGGTATAAAAAGTTATTAATTACTTTAGTTTTTCTTCCTTTAATTTTTTTATTGTATACCAATATCATAGTTCAAAAATCTGTTTCAAATCACTTTGTCTGGTTGGCTGAATCTTTTACACAAGGGCATACGTATTTTCTACATCCGCCGGTGCATAAGAATGATTTAGTTTTGTATGAACATAAATATTACTGGCCACTTGGACCATTTCCTGCAATATTGTATATGCCGATAGTGTACAGTGCGCAGGTTTTTGATTTCAATGCAACTACTGGATATCTTAATTTTGTAGTGATATTGGTCACAATATATTTTTTGTATCAATTAATACGAAAATTTAATTATGCCAAATTTGATTCATATATACTAACAGCTGCAATTGTTTTTGGATCTACATATGTTACTACTGCAATCTCTAGTCAAAGTTATTATTTCAGTCACACGCTAGTGACGTGTCTGATGATTATCAGTTTTTACGAATTCTTTACTAAAAGACGTTGGTGGCTGATAGGATTACTTGTGGGTATGGTAGTTGCTACACGTATGACGGCTGGATTGTATGGTTTGTTTTTTTTATATAATGTACTTAAAATCAAAAATTGGAATATTAAAAATATCGGATACTTTCTATTTCCTATCGCCGTATCGGGGGTGTTGTTAGCAATATATAATTATGTACGATTTGATTCTATCTTTGATCAAGGATATTCAACACAGCTTTTATTGCAAGAAAAGTTAAGAGTTGCACGTGATGTATATGGTTTACTTAGTTTGCATCATGTACCAGGAAATATCTACCATGCATTTTTTGCAGTTCCAGGAGTATTATTTGCTGATCACGTATCGCATGTCTTGAGATTTCCATATATTAGAGTAGATGGATGGGGAACTGGGATCTTTTTCACTTCACCATATTTACTAACTTTGTTTTTTATACAGTATAAGGATAAGTATGTAAAACCGTTATTGTCGACTGCGTGTATTATTGCACTACCAATCATGATGTATTATGGAATAGGGTTTTACCAAGTAAGTTATCGATATGCACTAGATTTTCTCCCTCTATTGTTTTTGATCTTTATTATTGGATACAGACAACGATGTGGTTTAAAACAGTATGAGTTTGTGTTGTCAAAAAGAATGATTGCAGTATGCATATACTCTATATGTATAACCAGTTATCTTTGTTTTATTTCTCATTTGATCTAAATATACTATACACGTACCTATGAAAATCTTTGCTATTCTCCCTGCGTACAACGCAGAAAAAACACTTGTGCAAACACTTAAGGCAATTCCTGTAGGGTCTGTAGATGAAGTCATACTTGTTGATGATTGTAGTCAAGATGATACGTTTTCTCTCGCACAGAAAATACTCAATACTCAAGATGAATATCTTTTTTCAAAAATGTATGTATTTCGTCACGAGCAAAATAAAGGATATGGCGGTAATCAAAAAACTTGTTATAACAAAGCACTTGAACTTGGTGCAGATATTGTGGTGATGCTGCATCCTGATTATCAATACGATCCAACGGTTATTCCTTTGATGACTGAGTTCATAAAAACTAAACAGTCTGATGTTGTACTTGGTTCACGTATTCGAACTCGGAAAGAAACACTTGCAGGTGGTATGCCTTTGTATAAATATATAGCCAATCGAACACTTACGATTATAGAAAATATTGCCAGCGGTTTGAATCTCTCAGAATGGCATACAGGTATGCGTATGTATTCTCGAAAAGTTTTAGAAACAGTGGAGTACAATAAGTTATCCGATGATTTTGTATTTGATACACAGTTTCTATTCGAAGTCGTAAAGCATAAGTTTACTATAGGGGAGGTGGCAGTTCCTGTGAGATATTTTAAAGAAGCTTCCTCTATAAACCTAAAACGAAGTATTATCTATGGGTTAGAGACGCTTGGAGTTGTGTGGAAGTTTTTGTGGTGGAAAGTAGGAAAGTAAATACCACCCCGATGCTCTGCATCGGGGTGGTATGTTGTATTATCTCTTCATCGCATCCCGAAGCGCTTTATCAATCTTTTGCGCAATCATTTTCATATCTTTTTCTTTTCGTCCTCGAGTAGTTTCAGCTGCGGTACCAAGTCGAATACCTGATGGGTCAAGTACTCCACGAGGATCATGAGGAATAGTGTTTTTATTTACAATAATACCTGCATGTTCAAGTGCATCACTCGCATCTTTCCCTGCAATACCAGCTCCATTCATCCATGTATCAACCAAGATAAGATGACTGTCAGTACCTCCTGTGATTATTGGCCATCCAAGTTTCTCCAACTCTTTTACCAGTGCTTTTGCATTTTTGATTACCTGTTTTGTATATGATTTAAACGCAGGTAACTTAGCTTCTTTAAGTGCAACTGCAACTGCTGCGATTTGATTCATATGTGGACCACCTTGAAGTCCTGGAATGATGGCTTTATCAATCTTTTTATTGAGACCTCGCTCATCTATCCGAGAAAAGATAAGTGCTGAACGAGGACCACGAAGAGTTTTATGAGTTGTTGTTGTGACTACATCTGCATATGCAAATGGACTTGGATACACACCTCCGGCAACAAGACCTCCGATATGCGACATATCAACCATATGTATTGCTCCTGCTACGTCAGCAACTTCACGACATGATTTCCAGTCGATGAGTCGAGGGTAGGCAGTAAATCCTGAAATAAACACTACAGGTTTTTCAGTTTTAGCTATTGTTTTCAAATCCATATAATCAAGCATGCCAGTCTCTTTTGATACTTCGTACGGGACTTGCTTCCAAGCTTTACCTGTAAGTGATACAGATTGTCCATGAGTTAAATGGCCACCGCTTGAAAGTTTCATTCCCATAATCTTTTCACCAAGTGGAACCAGGGCAGAAAAAACAGCTAAGTTTGCAGGGCTACCTGAAAGGGGTTGTACATTCACAGCCCATTTTTTAGGATCGAGTTTGAAAAGTTCGAGCGCTCGTTTTTGTGCAAGAGATTCTACTTGATCAATGATTTCGTTTCCTCCATAGTATCGTGCTCCTGGATATCCCTCGGCGTACTTATTTGTTAGTTCTGTACCAAGTGCTTCAAGCACATCTTTTGAAACGTAGTTTTCTGATGCAATCAAGTTGATAACTTTCTTTTGTCGTTTCTTTTCTAGATCGATAAGTTTTTTGATTTGTGTGTCTTTCATGGGTTTGTGTTTGATATGTTATGCATTGATAATCCTATGTGTACGCAAAATCTCAAGGAGTTTTTGCTGACGTTCTTCCTTGGAGTATTCTTTGATCACAACTCCATGTGCATCAGTTTTTACTCCTTCTATGATTTGCCAACCAAGATGTGTGGCAATCTCTAAACCTCGCTCGATAGAGTTTCGAATATATTCATGATCTTTTTCTGTTTGATTTACAGGTTCACCAGTTTCTCGCATACGTTGCAGTACTCGATTAATAGATATTTCAACAGGAAGTGTAAGGTAAATAATAATATCAGCAGGAACAATACCGAGTTCATTGATCTCTATGTTGTACATAGTATCAAGGAATCTGTTTCTAGTGGCTTCGTCTGCAAACTTCGCACCTTGATGTAAAAGATTGGCAGTATAATATCTATCCATGATTACAAAGTCGAATTTCTGCAACATCTCTTCTATAAGTGATTTTGACTCAGCACGATCCATGGCATAGGGAAGAGATGCGATATATGGATCTACTTTTGAAAATTGAAATTCTTCAGCTCGGTCTGATTTGATAAGATATTGAAGTATTTGTCCACCAATAGTGTTTGATTTGTATCGAGGAAAACTAAGGTTGCCAATACTATATCCCATAGCTGTGAGGTTTTCGGTCAGTAGTGCAACCTGTGTTCCTTTACCTGTTCCATCAGACCCTTCGATAGTGATGATTTTTCCTGCATATTGTTTTGCGGTTCCGATGACACTTCCTTCAACTGTTCGATCAAACAGTGTCTCGGCCTGCTCTAAAAGATATATATGTCCAATACCAGCTTCGGTGATTGCATGCCAACATGATGTGCAAAGCCACCAGTGTCCATAGAGATATAAATCAGCACCACTGGTGTTATTACCGGCCTCTCTTGCTTTTCTGAGTGCTGTTCGTTCACCGTGATTTTCTGAAGTACAACCAGGACACTCTTCATAAAACTGCCCAGCAGGACGCTTATGTTCAATACGTACGCATCGATTGTTATCTTGATGCCATCCATCACCGTTACATCCTTCACCTAAAATATTTCCATGTTTGGCAATCACAACTGAAGTGATAGTCATCTTTTTTACATCTGCATTGAGTCCTTTTCGTGCATGCATGTTTTTTGCATTTGTATATGCTTTTTTCATCAATGGATTATTCAACGAAACGTAAGAAATAGGGATATTGTTAGGATTTGAATATTCAGGAAATACTTTTCCGAGAGGTGTTTTCATGCCAGTAGAGTTTAATGCTGGATTCATACTGTATATGTTACCATATACAGTATGAATACATTTGACCAAATATATCAAGATATATTAAAGCGAATTATGCAAGATGGTATACGAGAATTGAATGAAAGAACAGGTCTAGAAACAGCTTCTATTCCAGGTTTAACCTTTCAACACGATATAGAAAAAGACGGGTTTCCTCTCCTAACTTTGCGTTCCATTCCGGTCAAATTATTTATTGCTGAGCAAGTGTGGTTTATTTCAGGGGCTCGAAAACCTGAGGATTTTTTACGAGATTATACAAAGATTTGGGATATATTTACCAATCCAGGGGACGTGGTGACTGTTGCGTATGGATATCGATGGAGAAAATATTTTGGAAGAGATCAGTTGCAAGCACTTATTGATCTTCTTGAAAGAGAATCATCATCACGTCATGGTGTAGTGGTAACTTGGGATCCAGCGAGCGATGGCCTTGGCGGTGTAGCAAAGAAAAACGTACCATGTCCGTTTTCATTCACTGTAAATATTATCGGTGGTAGATTACATCTACATAACATCATTCGATCAAACGACATGATTCTCGGGGCACCAACTGATATTGCAGGTTTTGCACTTCTACAATTAATCCTCGCAGAGAGGCTCGGAGTTCGTCCTGGAGTGTATACACATACTATTTCAAATGCACATATATACAGTAATCACTATGAAGGAGCAGAAGAAATGCTTCGGCGAGAAGTTGTACATCCACGAATCGATATCAAGATTCCAAAAGGTGCATTTGCTCGAGCGGAACAAAAAGATAAAGGTTTGGTTGATGAGCTTATTGCGCAAGTTGTTGAGCAATATAAGCCACAAGCTGCTATCGGAGGTCTTAAAATAGCCTTATAAAACAAGGATAAAAATACCTAATCCTGTATGATATACTAATCTTATGGCAATACTGACTAAAGAATCAATTCTTGCAAAGATGCACAGTGGCGAATTAGCAATTCGTCCATCACTTGATGAGTTCCAGTTACGTTCACATTCAATTGATTTACGACTTGGGTATACATTTCTAACACAGAAACAGTTTAAGGTTACAAAAAAAGGAAGAGAGGCTATCAGCATTGTTGATTCATTTAAAGATGGGTATTCTTCAGAATTTTTTGATGCACTTGAACTTGAAGAAGGACAGTTTTTTGAATTACTTCCAGGTGAACATGTGTCTGTTTCAAGTTTGGAAAGTATTACATTTCCTCTTGATTTGATGGCAGTGTTGTATCCTCGATCGTCAGTATCACGACGAGGTCTATCTGTTGATCTCACAGGTATTATTGACGCAGGATATGAAGGACAGCTGTTGATTCCTATTCGAAACAATACGCAAAATCAAGTCGTTCGATTATACCCTGGAGAACGATTTTGTCAGATTGTATTTGAAACATTGGATGGTAAAGCTGATTTTATACAGAGTCGATTTCATAAAAAAGATTTAGTTGAAGGTGTGGAGTCAGAGAAAACTACCGAATCTGATTTGGTTGAATCAGGAAAGATTCGAGAATTAAAAAAGAATCATGCTGTACAATTTTAAATATGCAGATCCGATTGATTGCAGGTATGTCGACAAAAGAAAAAGGGGTTGGTTTTCAAAATACAATTCCATGGAAACAGTTTGCCGATATGCAACGATTTAAACAACTGACGACTGAAGATGGAATTATGATCTTAGGATCAAATACGTTTAAATCTTTCAATGGATATGTATTGCCTGGAAGAATTCATATAGTACTAACAAGTAAGCCCATACCATCTGATAATGAACGAGTTATATACGTGGGTGGTATGGAAGAAGCTATCAGTGTTGCCAAGGATTTGATCGATGCTGGTAAAGGAAAAGCGGTGAGCATAATAGGTGGTACGCGTGTATGGAAAGATGGGGCAGAATATGCTGATATATTGAGTTTAACTTTTGTTGATACAGACGAGACCGTGCAGTTTGATACGTTTTTTCCGGAGATTGATATGAGTGTATGGAAAGAGGTGAGTCGAGAGAGTTTTCAGCAAGATGAGAAGAATATGTTTACCTTTACGTTTGTTGAGTATGCGCGGGTAAAGTAAAACTCCCGTACTCAGCGATGTCGCGCTGGTACGGGAGATGTGGGCAGGAAGGGGTATGGGTGTCAACCATCACCCCAGACAAAGAGTGGTTTACTTCGCCAGATCAGTTGAAAGTGGTCTCCCGTCCCTTGATACATGAACATCACTGCATGGAGTGTTTCGTCTCTGACTACGTGCTGTGGATCACCCCACTCACGGCGATCCTCGCATATCAATTCACACACCTCCATCAAATGGCTTCTTGTTTTAAACAAATACCCAACATGTGAAGGGGTTGTGTTGGGGACCACCTCGATGGTGGTGCACCCTTGCTTTCCGAAGAAAGTCACCGCTGGACTCTGTTCGTGGTTTTCGTACCCTAGTTGTGTGAACAGTATTCTTGGGTAGACTATACTGCTTTGCGGTATAGCAACGTGTTCGATCTCTGGAAGTATGAAGCCTGGAAACCTCCCCCGTGCTCGATGTAGGAGCAAGGAAAAGGACATCTGAGCCGTCATTTGTGGAAGTTGGAACATATGCCTGTGTTAATGAACAGATACTTCCTGGTAGTATCAGGTTTTGAAGAGTGAAGTATCACCAGGTTGATGAAGACACTACATAATAAAAGTATACAAATGTCTATGATTTCAGGGAGTTTAATGCTACACTCCTTATATGCCAAGACCTTACCCTAAAAAACAACACGAAGAGATGTTTCGAACAACATGTGACTCATGTCATAAACCATGTGAAGTTCCTTTTAAACCAAACGGAAAAAAACCTGTATTTTGCGATGCGTGTTTCAATAAAACTCGTGAAATGCCTCACACAAGTGATTTTATAAAAAGAAAAGATAAGATGGTATTTGATGCGCCAGCTGGATCACATCATGGAAACGATCATCATGAACATTATCATACACCTGTGTCTGATCCAAAGTTCGCTGAACTTAAGCGAGAAATCAACAGTGCAAACGCTAAGCTCGATAAACTGATTGATCTTATGAGTAAGTTAAGTCCAAAGAAAATCTCAAAAAAGGATGAAGAATAAATTTCTTATAATGAGTGGAAGTGTATTTATATTATTCGGTTTATTTGAATATGAGATTTTAAATTATTTTACATTGATTCCATCACTTATATTTGCAATCACATTTGTTGCGGTGCTCGGATATTTTATCAGACTTTGTATACAGGTATATAAGAAACAGGTAGCTATGAAGACGCTATTTCTAAATGCCTTGTTCATGTTGATATGTCTTATGATATCTTCATATTTAGGTAGAGTATCTGATGATATCTATTGGTTTTTTAAATAACAGTATATACAATGAAGATATGAAAAAAGATACAATTATATGTGTGTTTGCTATTTTAGTTTTGGTCGCTGCAGGTTTTTTGCATAATTACAAATCTTTACAAATACATAAAAATACTCCTGTAACTGTTGAAGAAAATCCAAACAAAGCTTGTTACTTAAATCATGTAAGTACGGCATTTGGAGATGATGATACATATCTCGAAGTCATCATATCAGCAGGAGGTATTGTTACGGGTATGTTTAACGTGTTACCGGCAACAAAAAATACACTCACAGGTCCTTTCGTTGGTAATTGGGTAGAAGATAGATCATCGGTATCGTTGATACTTACTGTAAATCATACATACACATCCGAAGGTATCACAACGCAAGAGCCGCGAGTATTTCGATTGATACCAAATAGTGCAGAGATCAGTTGGGATGAAGGTAAAACATTTACACAAACTTTACCGCAAGTAAACTGTATGGATATGAGTGATGATATTGTGAAGGGAAGATAGATGTTTTTATTAACAACGTAGAGCGAGAGAAACAAAAGTGTAGTCACTTTTGTTTCCGAACCGAGGAGTTGCACGCTTTTTATCTTTTCTTCTAGAAAACTTTAACCACAATATGTTTCGATATAAGATATGGAAAACCTAATCATAGAGGAAAATATACAACAGAAGATTTACATAGTTCGTGGTCAAAAAGTTATGCTTGATTTTGATCTTGCTGTGCTGTATCAGGTTGAGACTAGAATATTGAATCAGGCTGTTAAACGTAATATTGATAGATTCCCTGAGGATTTTATGTTTCAATTAAACGATTTAGATATAGAAAATCAAAGATCACAATTTGTGATCTTTGATTTCAGAAGAAAGTATGCAATTTACGCATTCACTGAACAAGGTATTGCGATGTTATCTAGCGTGCTAAAAAGTAAAAGGGCGATACAGGTAAACATTCAAATAATGAGAACGTTTACCCGACTACGTGAGATGTTGTCAAATCATATAGAACTAAAAGAAAGACTAGAGGAGTTAGAGTTGAGATATGATGAGAATTTCCGGATAGTTTTTGATGCTATAAGGCAGCTGATCACTGAAGATGAAAAGCCTAAAAAACGTATAGGTTTTGATACTAATTAGTTGTTTAATTCTAATCTTGAGGTCACAAATTGTGACCTCAATATTACATGTACGTTATCCACAAGCAAAACACACACTACTATTTGACAGGTGAACTATAGTTCACTATACTTAACTCATACCAATTTACATATAAAAATATTTAAAACATATGAGTAAAAACAAACTATTAAAAACAATTCACACAGAGCTAGATAAGATTAACGAGCAGATCGATCTTAAGATTATCAAAGGTATGTCATACAAAAAGGAGGCTATGCGACATAAGTTTCTAACATTGCATCTCACTCAAGCTATACGAAACCACAATACAAACTGGATACAACGAACAGCCCACATGGTTTCTTCATTTCTATTATAATATGAATACATGCTTGAAGAGTATAAAAACAAAATCATATCGTTCTATCAGAGATTCAAGCGTATGCCTGGATATGCTGAGATCATGCAACTCACAGGATTCAAATCTAAAAACGCTGTATATAAGTTGATTAATAAACTTGTTGACGCTGGTGTTTTATCTAAAGATGCAAAAGGAAGACTAACGCCACTTGTGCTTTTTGATGAGGTTCCGTTTTTGGGTTTGGTTGAAGCTGGTATTCCGACCATGGCTGAGCAAAGTATCCTCGATACTATTGATATTGATAGTTATCTCATCCCACACAAAGAAAAAACTTTTATTCTCGAAGTAAAAGGTATGTCGATGATTGATGAAGGTATTAAACCTGGAGATTATGTGATAGTTGAAAGAAAAAACAACCCTCGAGAAGGAGAGATTGTGATCGCTGAGGTGGACGGAGAGTGGACTATGAAGTATTACAAAATAGATAAAAAGAATGGTCTACCTTATCTTTTGCCCGCAAACAAAGACTTTGATCCAATATACCCCACTGAATCACTTAATGTTGCTGCAGTTGTAAAAGGGGTTATTCGAAAATATTAGTCTTGTCAGAGATGTCAAACAACATAGTTAAACTTAAAAAACAAAAATCGATTACTCACGAGGCTAAGACTGATGTGTATTATGTATATATACTCGAGTGCAAAGATACCACACTGTATACTGGTTCAACGCATGATATAAAAAAGAGAATACAAGCTCACAATTCAGGTAAAACAGGTGCTAAGTACACTAAAACAAGACGTCCTGTAACTCTCATGTATTTCGAAGTATACCCTACAAAAAGTGATGCGTTGAAAAGAGAGTGGGAAATAAAAAAACTCTCACGAGAAGAAAAACTGAGATTAACTAACTCTTTTTTAAAATAGGAAACACAATTGAATTAATCGCAAATCAAGATGTTTTATTAACAACGTAGAGCGAGAGAAACAAAAGTGTAGTCACTTTTGTTTCCGAACCGAGGAGTTAACGGTAGTTAACGGTTAATACCCCGGAGCTCTGCTCCGGTACATGGACGAGTGAAATGAGTTCCATGTGATACCTCGATGCTCTGCATCGGGGTGGTATTCATTTCTCTATTGGTTTGGTATATTATATAGAGTATGCATAACATCTCATGGATCCTGTGGATACTAATCATTGTTGGGGCGGTTCTTCTGTATACTCATCTCGAGCACATAAAAAAAGAATCAACTACAATATCTATCTCTGTGAATACTTTGATTAGTGGTTGTAAAAGATCTTGATTCAAACAATATTATAATTCACTAAAGAAAAAAATAAGACATATATGAAGAGATACATCATAGCACTCGCATTTTTAATAATGCTTCCACAAACCGTTAGTGCAGTTGTGGCTACAACTCAAAACACAACAGAGACAACTATATTAAAGATTCCTTTGTATGCACAAGAGTACACAAACAGTTGTGAGGCTGCATCGCTACGTATGGCATTGGCCTATTATGGAATCAAAGCACGTGATATGGAACTCATCGAACATTTTGGATACAATCCGCACCTAAAAGATACAGTTCGCAATATCTGGGATGATCCACAAAAGCAGTTTGTTGGGTTTGTAAATGCAACTGGTCGCGGACAAGGATATGGGGTATATGGCCTGCCTGTAATGCAGGCTATCTTGGATTATGAAAGAAAGGCTGATTATTATACAGGATCATCAACTATCACCGCTTCACTTCTGGCAACGTCTATTCGAGAAGGTCACCCTGTTATGATTTGGGGATATTCATCATTGACGGAAAAACCATATACATGGAAAAGTCCGGCAGGTGTAGATGTGATCGCATTTCGTGGAGAACATGTTCGATTGGTGGTTGGAGTCCAAGGTCCCACACATGCGCCTACAGGATTTTATGTACACGATTCTCTGAGTAAGAGAAAGTCTCAGTTCTGGAAGACGGCTGATTTGTTGAAAAATATATATGCAGTCCCTGGCGTGACAGACCAAGCTATTGTGGTAAGATAGGATAATGATCGCACACATACACACAAATAAAGGAGAGATTTCTCTTGAGTTGTTTGAAACCACAACTCCAAAAACAGTCACTAACTTCGTCACTCTTGCGAAAGCAGGTTTTTATGACGGTGTAAAATTTCACCGAATCATCAAAGGATTTATGATCCAAGCTGGTGATCCTCTGACTAAAGATGATTCACAATCGGGTATGTGGGGAACTGGAGGCCCTGGGTATACTTTTGAAGATGAGATTGGTCCAGCTAATGGAAACTTTTCTGGAACTATTTCTATGGCAAATGCTGGTCCAAATACAAACGGTAGTCAGTTTTTTATAAATGTAAAAGACAATAATTTTCTCGACACAAAACACACAGTTTTCGGAAAAGTTTCTGGAAGTATGGATGTGGTAACAGAAATAGAAAACGTAGCGACAGGTGCACAAGATCGACCTGTTGATCCAGTTGTTATTGAACGTATAGAAATTCTTTAATAATCTATCTATTAAAATATATGAACAAGCGAATATACATCACTCGGCAAATTCCAGAACTCGGTATCAATATGCTTAAAGAAAAAGGGTATGAGGTTGTGGTCGGCACAGATACAAAACCAGTACAGAAAAAGAAACTGATTTCTATATTGAAAAAAGAAGAGAAGAAAGGTAAGGGATATGATGCACTTCTTACACTGCTGACAGATAAGATAGACCATGAAGTATATGATGCAGGTGTAAGTTTAGAAGTAGTTTCAAACTATGCTATTGGTTTTGACAATATCGATGTTAAGACAGCACTCGATAGAGGTATTACTATTACAAATGCACCAGGAGATTATATTGATACTATCGCTGAACATGTGGTTGCTATGACCCTTGCGGTTTCTTCACGTATTACTGAAGCTGACCGATATGTACGACAAGGAAAATACAAAGGTTGGGATCCAATGATATTTATCGGTACTGACTTGTGTCATAAGACTATTGGGCTTATTGGTGCAGGACATATTGGTGAAAAAGTGGCAATGCATTTTGCTAAAGGAATGAATATGAAGGTTATATATTCTGATATGCGCTCAAATGAAATCATTGAGAAAGAATACGGTGCTGTTCGAGTTACACAAGATGAACTCCTTGCACAAGCAGATGTGGTTTCTCTTCATGTTCCATTACTCCCATCAACACATCATATGGTTGATACAATGTTTTTGAATAAGATGAAAAAAACTGCTTTCCTTATAAACACATCGCGAGGGGCTGTGATCGATGAAGTTGCGCTTGTAAAAGCATTACAAAAAAAAGAGATTGCCGGAGCCGCGCTTGATGTGTATGAATTTGAACCAAAACTTACAAAAGGTTTAATAAAACTTGAGAATGTGGTGTTAACTCCACATATCGCATCTTCAAGTGAATCGGCGCGAAATGAGATGGCACGAGTTGCGGCACAAAATATTATCGATGTATTTGAACATAAGATTCCTGTCGGAAACATAACGTTAACCGTGTAATCGTTTTAGTAAACATATTTTAATGATATACTCTTTGCATGAAAGTAACTTCAACTATTCAATCAGATATTAAAAAAGCATACCTTACTCCAAAGATTGGGGTGAGCGCAACAGCTGATGGTAGTTTTCTAAATCAAGAGGCATTTGAAATTGGTAAACAGCTTGGTGCAGAGATTGTTGACCAGGGGGGGATTATTGTAACTGGTGCGTCAAGTGGTTTTCCGTACTGGGCAGCAATGGGAGCTAAACACGCAGGCGGTCTATCTATCGGGTATTCACCAGCTATTAGTCCAAAAGAACACACTGATGTATATCGACTACCACTCGACTATATGGATATTGTCTCTTTTACAGGTTTCGGATATCCTGGACGTGATATTATTTTCACACGATCATGTGACGGTATCATCTTAGGTCCTGGACGTATTGGCACTATTCATGAGTTTACTATTGCGTTTGAGGGAGAGACTCCTATGGGTATTTTAGAGAGTGATTTGTGGGAAACTGATAAGGTATTAAAGTTTATTATTGATAACAGTCATAGAAAAAACAAATATTTAGTGTTTGATAAAGATCCTCGAAAACTTGTTACAAAAGTGATGAATATGATTCGAGAAAAAAGAGGAGATACATGGGAATAAGCTGTATATACGTGCTCATAATGTAAAAATCACATCTTTGTATGTGATTTTTACATTTAAAAAATCAGATTCATATTCTGGCAAGTTGACTCAAATTGAAAAGATATAACCTGTTGAAAATAGCTTAAAAATAGGCTAAAAATATACCACAATTTGTCAACTTTGCTAACAAGTGATTAGTGTTTTTTTATAGGTAAAAATGATTATTTTTCATAGATGAACTAGGTTCGATGGTGTTATTATTAGTATCTATCAAGTAAGCATTTATTAATTCGAACCTAACTTTATATCTTATGAACATCAATATTTTGAAATCAGATCAAACAACTGAGCCGTTTAATGCTGACCTTATTAACCGTTCGATTGAGAGAGCTGCTGCTGGATTAAGTGATCCTATTTCAAAAGTAATGCAAATTGCTACAGAAACTCATATCACTATTTACGACGGTATTACAACTGATGAACTCGATCAAGCAACTATCAATGCAGCTGTTCAGAATATTCAAAATGATATTGAATACGACAAAATCGCTACACGATTGTTACTCAAGACTATTTATCGAAAAGTAATCGGTGATTACAACAAGGATAATTTTGATGATTTTAAAAGACATCATCGAGAAAAATTTATCTCATATATTCGTGAGGGTGTGAAGCAAGGAAAACTCGATACACGCATGGAATCTTGCTTTGATCTCGAGGCACTTGCTGATGCACTTGAGCCGGCACGTGATGATCAGTTTGGATACGCAGGACTTTCGGGTTTCTTAAACAGATATGCGTTGAAAAACCCAAAAAATCAAGAGTCTATTGAGACTCCTCAGTATTTCTTCATGCGAGTTGCTATGGGTCTCTCATACAATGAAAAAGATCCTACTGTCTGGGCTAAGAAGTTTTATACAAAGATGTCAAAGTTTGAGTACATTGCAGGAGGATCGACGAACTTGGGTGCTGGAACTCCATATGCCGCACTCTCAAACTGTTTCTTACTTGAGATTCAGGATGATATGTCTCATATTGCCAAGTCTGTATCTGATGTAATGTTGCTTTCGAAAGGATCAGGTGGTATCGGTGCTTCTATTACAAAACTTCGAGCCAACGGTTCACCTCTATTTTCAAACAATGGAGTATCAACAGGGCCAACACCATTTGCAAAGATTATTGATACAGCAATCAGAGCTATTCAACGAGGTGGAAAGAAAAAAGGAGCTCTTTGTTTCTATATGGAAAACTGGCATTTGGATTTTCCAGACTTCATTGATTGGAAACATAATGCAGGTGATGATTATATGCGTATGCGAACAGCTAACACAGCAGCATATATTTCAGACGAATTCATGAAACGAGTTGAAGCAGGAAAGATGTGGTATATGTTTGATCCAAAAGAAACTCCCGATCTGGTTGAATTGTATGGAGAAGAATTTTCAAAACGATATGCAGAATATATTGAAATGGCAGAGGCGGGTAAACTTCGAGTATTTAAAAAAGTTCCTGCAGAGGAGCAGTTTCGAGCAATGCTCGCGTCACTACAAAGTACATCGCACCCATGGCTTACATGGAAAGATGCCTTTAACGTACGAGCGCTGAACAACAACACAGGGACTATTCACATGACAAACTTATGTACTGAGATTGCTCTTCCTCAAGATAAGGACAATGTTGCCGTATGTAACCTTGCATCTATCAACTTGGTCGCACATATTAACCGAAAAGAGATTGATTGGTCACGACTTGAAGAGAGTGTACGTCTCGCAGTGCGACAACTTGACAACCTGGTTGACATTAACTATCTGCCTATTCCAGAAGCAAAAAAGTCTGACTCAGAAAACAGGGCTATTGGACTTGGTGTGATGGGATTCTCAGACACTCTTGAACAGTTCGGCCTGGCATATGATACACCATATGCATATGATTTTGCTGATAAGATTTTTGAATTCATTAGTTATATTGCTATTGATGAAAGTGCTAACTTAGCAGTAGAGCGAGGTTCGTATCAAAACTTTGTAGGATCACGATGGTCAAAAGGTATGGTCCCTATAGATACACTTCAGATTCTTGAAACAGAACGAGGAATCCCTCTTAATATTCCAAAAGTATCTGCACACAAATCTTTGAATTGGGATGCACTTCGAATAAAAGTTAAAGCCGGTATGCGAAATGCAACACTTATGGCTGTTGCTCCAAATGCAAATATTGGTCTACTGGTTGGAACTACTCCTGGATTTGATCCACGATTTGCACAAGTGTTTTCTCGAAATAAAATTTCAGGAAAATATATGGATGTAAACCATAACTTAGTAAAAGATTTGAAGAACATGGGTTTGTGGGATACAGTAAAAGAATCGATTATTGAACATATGGGAGATATTTCAGAGATTCCTGGCATTCCTCAACATATCAAAGATATCTATAAAACCTCGTTTACTACATCTCCATACGGATTCATCGAAGTAGCTGCTCGAGCACAAAAATGGGTAGATCAAGCACTTTCTCGAAACATGTATCTTGAGACTCGTGATACTGATGAGATTCTAAAGATATATATGACTGCATGGAAAAAAGGACTAAAATCAACATATTATCTACACATGAAGCCTCGACATAGTGCGGAGCAGAGTACTACAAAAGTGAACAAGACAGAAAAGATGGGTAAGACAGCCTTCGGAGCATTTGCTGGTGCAAAAAAAAGTATGGAAAAAGATACAGTAGTTGAGGAATCTCCTCTTGATACAATGAGTATCCCAGAAACAAAAAGTGGTCCGTTTTCTTCAGTGCAACCAACATCTAGTGCTTCAGATATGGCCTCAGTGACTATTGAGATACCAGAACCTGTTACTTCTGCTTTACCTCTAAACCCAAAGATATTTGTTTCTAAAAATCCTATAAAAGTTTGTCCAACTGACCCTCAAGAATTGCTTCAATGTGATAGTTGTCAATAAAAGGAATCATATATATTATTTATAAGAATTAAATCAATAAAAAATAAAACTATGCTCGTAGGAAAAGCCTCACCTGAAGATATGAACTTACACCCAATCAAATACCAATGGGCGTATGACTTATATGATCAAGCTGTGCGAAACACATGGTTTCCACATGAGATTGCACTTGGAGAAGATGTACAGGATTTTAAGACTATGACTCCAGATGAACAGCATGCTGTTAAGTTCTTGATGGCATTTTTTAACCCTGCAGAACTTCTCATCAATCGCTCACTTGCGCTCGGTGTGTATCCATACTTGAAAGCTCCTGAGTGTCACTTGTATATCGCAAAGCAAATGTGGGAAGAAGCAAATCATTGTGTAAGTTTCGAATATGTACTGCAAACTTTTGGTTTTGATCGAGAAAAGATTTTTAAACTTCATCTTGATGTTCCAAGTATGAAAGCAAAAGAGGATTTCGTATCATACTATATCAACCGCATGACGGATATGAAGCTCGACATCGAAACAGATGAAGGGAAGCGAGATCTTATTCGAAACCTTGTTGCAACAAATATTGTAACCGAGGGTATTTGGTTCTACTCAGGATTTATGGTGGCGCTTTCTTTCCGACAACGAAACAAGTTACGAAACTTCGGTTCTATGATCTCATGGGTGCTTCGAGATGAGTCTTTGCACTTGAAGTTCGGTATCAATCTTGTAACTGAGATTATCTCTGAAAACTCACACGTAATCACTCCAGAGTTTGCTGATGAGATTCGACAGATTATTATCGATGGTGTAAATCTTGAAGTTACATACAACGAAGATTTGTTCCCAACAGGTATTCTTGGATTGAATGCAGAGTATGTAAACCAGTATGTAAAATACGTTGCCGATCGACGTCTTGAAGAGCTTGGTTTCGAGTCGTATTATAATGTAACAAACCCTGCAAAGTGGATGGCAACTGCCACTGATGTACATGAGCTTGTGAACTTCTTTGAAATGCAAAACACTTCATATGAAGCTGACTCTCATGCACAAGGCGCGAAGAAGGTTGAGGCGGCGGGGGAGTGATTTTATAGTCCAGCTATGATATAGTGGCTGGAATAGGAGGATTGGATGAGTGGTTTAAATCAACAGTTTACTAAACTGTCGGGCGGGAAACTGCCCCGTGAGTTCGAATCTCACATCCTCCGCATATAGATATTTAAAATAATATAACTTAAGTTATCATTTGTTACATAATCAAAAAATAAATCAACCCTCAAAAGAAACTATATTTAAAAAAGTCCTCCCTAAGAATTGGAAAAAGTTCAGAGAAATCAGATTACATGGATTACGAACTGAACCACAAGCTTTCGGTGCTACTTTTATAAGTGAAGAACAAGAAAATGAACTATTTTGAAGAAAAACAGAAAATGTATAGAAAAGGGGTTTCGGCGCTCATTCTCAACAAGAACAACGATATTTTATTAGTGAATCTAGAATCGTTTGAGCCAAAGTTTTTTGCAATTCCTGGTGGTGGTGTTGATAGTGGCGAAACATTAGAAGATGCTGTTTACAGAGAGATACAAGAAGAACTTTCAATTGGAAAAAACTCACTTGAACTTGTTGGTACGTGTAAAGAACCATTACGTTTATTGTTTAAAACTAAGAAGTTATACAGAGATGGTACCGAATATGATGGTATGGAGCGCGAGTTTTTCGGCTTTAGATTCACAGGACATGATAGTGAGATTGTTCTTCAGCCTGAAGAAATTAGATCTTACAAATGGGTTTCATTTTCTAATCTAAAAAACTATCTCTTGTTCGATAATCAACTCGAAGATACACGCACAAAATTACTAAAAATCTTTCCAGATTTTGGTTTGATATAAAGATATGAAGAGAAAAACGCTTTTATTTGTTGAGAAATCAAAGGTTGCTGTGATGCATGGAGCGCGAGTACTGGAAAGTCGACGATGATAAATCACGTATCGAACTTTTTCGACGATAATACCAAACTCTTTCTCCCAAAAATACCGATGTCGAATATGACATATTAATCATTGATGAGTGTAGTACTGTCAACAACTCGGATATGCGTAACGTGTTGGAAAAAGCAAAGTTCAAATTACTCGTCTTGGTCGGAGATGTGTTTCAGATTGAGTCCATCAACTTCGGTAACTGGTTTAACATTGCACAATTCTTCATTCCTCAAACATCAAGATTTGAGTTGACCAAGCCATATCGAAGCATCAACTAAACTGAAACTCAGCAAGAACTCACAGATTCGATTTATTACGTCACTCAGGAAGGTTAGTCGCTTCGATTTAAGAAATATGAATTGCTAATGGAAGGACTTAAGGGTGTTATACAACCATTTACAGAAAAGATTTTCTTCACAAAAAATGAAGACCAAGCTTCAGATCAGCCTGAAACGGGTTCAAATGTGGTGGAATATTGTACAAAAGAATTTCCTGCTATTCAGAATGAAGATAATATACAAAGTGAGTTCAAATCTAAAAATCGTATATTTAAACCCAGTAGATAGTTCGATGCATAAGTGGTGTGGAGTTAATCGAGTGTTATAGGGGGTAACTCAACTACACAATGGATCAGGTCAAGGTTTCGGAACATTCTTTCATATATACATGCTGATGATCTTCCTTATCATGATTTTAAACACCTCCACGAGAAACGAGCAAGAAGTTCTCTCTATTCATAATCGCACTCTATCGTTGTCTAAACTTCATTAGCAAGGTGTATATATCTTAGTGTTAAAAACATAAATGAGAAAGAGCCCAGAAAAAAGCGCCTTGCCCGGTGTGAAAACCGTGCAAGGCGCGAAATCCAAGGGACTAAGGATTCGCAGAGCGAACCCGGAGTAAATGACATTGATCCCCCCAGCTCCCTTCTTCTGAATAGGTGCTGAGGTAGAGGCTGTACCCACTTAGATAAGGTACAGGACCGCTACCTCCAACTTCGGCAACTGAGCCGAGAGCGACAATTTTTTGTGCCTGCAGAAGAAGGTCAGGGAAAGCCGCCCCAAACACCAGCAGGTGTTTAATGTTGGCGGCCTCCCATGGCCGTGTGGGGTCCTTGTCTTCATTTACCATCCTCCTGACGAGCTCCTCGCTCGAGATTCTACTGTCTGAGGGGAACAAGTCGAATTCGAACTCTTTCACACCCCAGCCTTGGACTGCAGGCATCGTTAAGATGTCGTCGATGTGTTCGCATTCATATTTGCCTGCGACGATCATGCTCTCGATGTTCCGACCGAAGTCGACGCTAAGAATAATAGTGCTGTCTTTCATATGATATCTAACCCTTCTTCATGAAGAATTCACCAGAGTAGTGCATACTATATATATGAAAATACTACTCGTCGAGGATAACGTAAAGTTATCAAAAAACATCAAACAAGGACTAACTCAAGAGGGGTATGCTGTTGATATTATCGAAAACGGTGATGAAGCAGAGCAACGTATTTCTGTAAATAGAGATGAGTATGACTTAATCATTCTCGATCGTATGCTTCCGGGAAAAGATGGGCTCTCTATATGTACCTCATGGCGAGAACAAGATATATCTATTCCTGTACTCATGTTGACTGCTATGGGTGGAACAGATGATAAAGTCACAGGGCTCAAAGGTGGTGCTGATGACTACTTATCGAAGCCATTTGATTTTGAAGAGCTTTTAGCGCGTATACAAGCCCTTCTACGACGTCCTCGACTCATCGCACCAGAGAAGATGCGAGTTGGCGACCTAGAGCTCGATATACAGTCTCATAGTATTACTCTTAAGGGAAAACCATTTGCACTTACTCTAAAAGAGTTTATGGTACTTGAGTATTTGATGCGAAATGCAGGAAAGGTTGTTACACGAGATGAGTTATATTCACATGCGTGGGATTTTGCTGATTTAACATTAAGCAATACCGTTGATGTACATATAAAGAATATCCGAAGAAAGATAAAAGATAATGGAAAGGTTATACTGACAATTCGTGGAGTTGGGTATAAGATGAATATATAATACACATATATGCATGATGATTTTTTCAAAGTTCGCGTCAAACTAACACTGCTGTACACGCTTACGGCAGCTGTTGTTATTACAGGGTATAGTTTGGCATTGTATGAAATATTACTTTCAGATTTTGCTGATTCTATTCGTGATAGATTGTATGGATTAAATCCGCATATCATTGACCTCATCATGACCAGAACATCTGATATTTTGAAAGGTAGAATATTGATCATCGATATAGCGATTTTATCTGTCATTGCGATTTTTAGTTTTTTCTTAACTAAAAAGACTTTGAAACCTATTCGGGATAATATACATAAACAAAGACGGTTTGTAGCTGACGCATCGCATGAGATGAGAACACCTATTGCAGTAGTTATGTCAGGTCTTGAAGTCGCATTGAGAAATAAAAATCTAGATATCTCAACTGCGCGTATAACTCTCGAAGAAACTCTTGATGAAATGAAAAATTTTTCAAAACTAAGTACGCATCTACTGGATATTTCTCGATACGATGCAGGAATATATGTCGAGATGGTACATATTGATGTGACTGATAGTATTGATTCTGTAGTACAGAAGATTAAGTTACTGGCAGATGATAAAAAGATTGAGCTCACTTCCATTATCGAACACAAAGGAATTATCTTAGGAAATCAGATAGAATTGCACAGAGTATTTTTCAATCTTTTACATAATGCAATTAAATACACAAATAGTGGCGGAACTGTCTCAGTGAAGGGAAGCCGGAAAAATAAAAAGTATGTGATAACTATTATTGACACAGGTATTGGTATGGAAAAAGATGTAGTTGATAAGATTTTTGATCCTTTTTTCCAAAATGATAAATCAAGAAGTGGTGGTGGGGCAGGGTTAGGATTGACTTTAACTAAAAGAATTGTAGAAAATCATAGAGGAAGCATTCAAATACAAAGTGTTTTAGGTCAAGGTACTACAGTAACTGTTTCTTTTCCACTGACTTCATTTTAAGTTCATGCAACGGGTATATACTTAATACATACTTCGCGCTGATGGTCTTCAGAGGAAGTATATTATTAACCCTTACTCAATTACATATACAAATATGAAATATAAAAAAAGAATTGTCACAGGTGCATTCGCACTTTCTTTATTAGTAGGAGGTTCTTCTTCACTCAAGACATATGCACAATCTGTGAACACTGAGACCAACGTACATGCAACCTCATCACGGGGCGGTGCTCTTCATTTTAAAAATTTAAAAAATGCACGAACAAAAATACATCATAAAGTTGGAACTATAACAGCCATAGGTGCATCTGGATTCACTTTTGAAATATTGCACGGACATGGTGCAACATCTACAGCTACCGCAACTAAGATTCTTTCTATAGATGTACAAACATCTGCTGCAACTATCTTCAAAAAAGATGGAGTTGATGCAACATTTGCAGATCTGACAAATGGAGAGAAAGTTATTGTCTCTGGAAGTGTTGATGCGACAGGACACCTCATCACAGCGAAAAGAGTGGATATCATTACCAAACCAACTGTAGGAAAGAAAAAAGGTAAAGAGCGAATATAAAGTGCTATACTATACCTATTACTCATAATTATTAAAAACCATATATGGAGATCAAAGATAAAAAGATCAATTTCAGTATTAGTCGAAACTTATTCACTCTAGGTGTTGCCATTGCAGGGGCTTTTCTTGTGATTGTTGCATGTATGATTGTTCGAGGGTCACATCATTATTCACATAGACAAATGATGCGTGGTGGAGATGAAAGTAAATGGGGACACAAAAGAGATATGAGGGGAGACATGATGTTGGAACAAAAACGACAACCTGATTCGGTTGATGTTATTCAGGCTTCAACGTCAGCGAGATAAGGTACTCGGAAAAGTGGCTTCGGCCACTTTTTCTTTCCTCAAGAACAAAAAAACACACTATCTATCGTGATGTGTGTATTTTTTGTTCGTAGAGGTTTTATCCTAATATGTGCTTCACAAATCTCTCGAATACTGCTGGATCGTTTTGAGCAAGATCAGCCATGATCTTTCGATCAACTTCAATCTCTTTCTTTTTCAAAATACCAATGAATTTACTGTATGTAGTTCCATATGTTCGTAGAGCGGCGTTAATCTTCACATTCCATAGTCTTCGGAAATCACCTTTCTTATCTCGTCGGTGGGCGAAGGCTGTGTTTAGTGAATGAACAATCTGCTCATATGCTAATTTTTCTTTATTCTTTCGAGGACCTCGGAAGCCTTTGGCCATCTTAAGAACATTTCGTCTTGTTTTTGCGGCGTGAACACCTTTTTTTACGCGTACCATAAAATTATATTATCGGGGGGGGATTAGTTAAATAAAAATTATAAATGAGCAAGAAATCGTCGTTTCTCTTGAGTAGACATGTTAAAGTCAGCCATTCTTCTTTTAGCGATTTTCTTTCGTCCAGATTGTTTTGCATTAAAGTGGTTATGTCCTGGAGTTCTCACTTTAATTTTGCCATTCTTACTAACCTTAAGTCGTTTAGCAAATGACTTATTTGATTTTACTGCCATAAATTACGTTATATATGTTTAATTAATAAGTCTCGAGGCGGGAGAGAAAACTCTCCACTTCTAGTGCCTTGTCGACGGATTGAAGATATCGAAGTTAAGCCCATGTTTAGATTTACTTTTTCTTTTCAATCACAAGTGCTGGTCCTTTCGGTCCACGCTTGATAGGTACGGTAATCTTGAAATCAACTGAGATAAGGTTTAAATATCTCTGAAGTCTTTCATGTAAGAAATCATCTTTGAGAAACTTTGATCTTCCTGAGAGGAAAAGTTCTACCTTAACTTGCTGTCCGTCACTTAGCCACTCAGAAGCCTTTTTAGCTTTAAGAGCTAAGTCACTATCACCAGTACCAATCTTGATTTGAATGTTCTTTACTTCGACAACTTTAGCTCCAGCTTTTGAGGCTTTCTGCTTTTTATTCTCGTCATATTGAAATCTACCATAATCCATGATTTTTGCAACCGGAGGATTGGCTAAAGGAGAGATCTCGATAAGGTCTAAGCCTGCATCTTGAGCCATGCGCTGAGCCTCTGCGTTACTAACAATACCGATATTTTCACCGTCTTCTCCGATCAATCTGAGCTCTGGGGCTCGAATATGATAGTTGATATTTATTCTTGGGGTTGTGATTCTAGGTGTGTACTGTGCCAAAGGGTTTTGATGAATTTGTCTTTTATATTTATAAATGTGAAGAGAATGTAAAATCACTTCACCTACATATACGAGTATAGCACAGAATATCAATTCACGATATACTATACATATATGACTCAAAAACTCAAAACAGGCATAGTATCTTTTTTATTTGCTATTATTCTGTTTGTTGGTGGATTTCTATTAGGCAATTTTAAACCACTCATAGCTGCACGAGTTGAAGCTTCAAACGCTGATATTGCTACGTTTTGGAAAGTGTGGAATCTTTTGGACGAAGAGTTTGTTACGACAACACATAGAAATCCTTCGGTATCTGATGAAGATAGAGATATATTAGGGACTTCGACAGTTGTTACAAATGATAAGATGACTGCATCTGAGAAACGTATTTATGGTGCTATTAAAGGTATGGTGGATTCAGAAGGTGATCCATACACAACTTTTTTTCCACCATCAGAAGCAAAGAGTTTTGAAACAGAGATTAAAGGAAGTTTTGAAGGTGTTGGCATGGAAGTTGGAAAAAAGGATGGTATTTTGACAGCGATTACAACATTGCCTGGCAGTCCTTCTGAGAAAGCTGGGATTAAGTCGGGTGATAAAATATTGAAAATAGATACAACATCAACTGCAGATATGACAGTGGATGCTGCAGTTCAGTTGATTCGTGGAAAAAAGGGAACTCAAGTTCGTCTAACAATATATCGAGAAGGAGTAGATAAACCACTTGAATTCACCCTTACTCGAGATACTATCCAGCTTCCAAGTATTGATAAGAAGCTTGATAAGGCAACAGGTGTATATACGATCAAGATCTATTCATTTTCAGAAAATATTTCTGATTTATTTAAGCAAGCAATTCAAGAATTTCAATTAAGTGGATCAAAAAAACTTATTATTGATTTACGAGGAAATCCAGGAGGGTATCTAGATGCTGCTGTTGATATTTCAAGTTGGTTTGTACCGCAAGGAAAGATTATTGTAAGTCAGGATTATGGTGCAAAAAAACCGACTGAGTATTTGCGAAGTATTGGATATCAACTATTAGACAAAGATGTTCGAGTTGCTGTTTTAGTTGATGGAGGTTCTGCTTCTGCATCTGAGATTGTGGCAGGTGCTTTGCAAGATTATAAGATAGCAACATTGATAGGACAAAAGACTTTTGGAAAAGGTTCTGTGCAAGAATACATCAAGGTAACTCCAAACACAGGGCTTAAGATTACGATTGCTCGATGGTTGACTCCAAACGGACGATCTATATCTATTGCAGGACTAGTTCCCGACATTGAAATCAAAAATATCGATGCAGATGTTAAAAAAGGTCTAGATGCACAGTATCAAAAAGCAGTTGAAATACTAAGTAAATAGTGTATACTATCCCTACATATGAAAATTATCTTACTGAAAGACCTACATCGAGTGGGTCGAAAATACGAAGTTGTTGATGTTGCAGACGGATATGCACTGAATAGTCTTATTCCTGCAAAAGTTGCTGAACAAGCAACTGATGCTGTTGTGGCACGATATGCAAAGATGAAAGATGTTGAAGAAGCTGGACGAGCAGCTCGAGAAGAGGCACTTGTTGCTGAACTTGGAACTCTTGCTACAAAGACTTTTGAGATTGAGGCTAAAGCTAACGAACAAGGTCATCTTTTTGCATCTATTCATAAAGATCAAGTCGCTGATGTTATTGGAATCAATGCTGAATATATCCATCTTGTGAATCCGATTAAAGAAGTAGGAAATCATGAGATTGAAATCAAAGTTAAGGATGCGGTGCAGAAGGTTACTCTTACGGTTAAAGCAAAATAAGCTTATAAAAAGTTTTTGAAAAAGACCAGAATAAATCTCCCTTAACAGGGAGATTTTTCTTTGTACTCCCTTGAGGGGTGCTTCTGAATCAGACTTGTTTTTAACGAGTCCTCCGTCAAGCCTTTTTAAAAATTTTTATTCGCTTACAGACTGTGTTACTATGCGCATATTGTGAACAAAAGACCACTTACATTTACTATTAAACACAAATCAAAAAAATCACGAGCGCGAACAGGTGTACTATCAACTCTTCATGGTGATATACAAACACCGGCGTTTGTTCCTGTTGGAACCAAAGCGACTATAAAAGGCTTAACACCAGAAATGGTTCAAGATCTCGGTGCTGATGTTGTACTTGCAAATACCTATCACTTGTATCTACAACCAGGAAGTGATGTGATTCGAGAGGCAGGAGGTATTCATAAGTTTATGGGATGGAACGGTCCAATATTTACTGATTCAGGGGGATTTCAGGCATTTTCACTCGGTGTTGCACTTGGAAAAAATATCACAAAATTTACGTCGAAGGCACGGCCTGGATATGATGAGATCGCGTTGCAAAATAAAACAGAACAGACAGGACATAAATCAGATCCAGATACGTCGGCTTTGCAACCTGCACAAGTCGATGAGCAAGGTGTGATGTTTCGTTCTATTATTGATGGAAGTGCGCACTATTTTACTCCAAAAAAGTCTATCGAAATTCAACAGGATATTGGTGCAGATATTATGTTTGCTTTTGATGAATGTACCTCACCACATGAACCGCTTGAATATCAAAAACGATCACTTGATCGAACTCATCGATGGGCGATGGAATCTTTAAAGACTCACGTTGATAACGAGGTTGCTTTTTCAAAGCAAGCACTGTTTGGAATAGTACAAGGAGGTCGTTATGAAGAACTTCGAAAGGAAAGTGCAAAAGTTATTGCAGAGATGAATTATCATGGAATAGAGTTCGACGGATTTGGTATTGGTGGTTCATTTGCAAAAGAAGATATGATGACAGCTGTATCTTGGGTCAACGAAATACTTCCCGAACATAAACCACGTCATCTTCTCGGTATTGGAGAACCTGCTGACATTGTGATGGCTGTGAAAGAAGGGTGCGATACGTTCGACTGCGTGATGCCAACTCGAAATGCTCGAACTGGTACCGTGTTTACTCGGGATGATTCTACGAAAGAAAAATATGGTTATAAAAATCTCAATCTTAAAAATGCACAATACGCAAAAGATTTTTCTCCTATAGATGCAAGTTGTAATTGTTATACATGTAAAAACTATACACGTGCATATGTGTCACATCTGTATCGTGCTCAAGAGATGCTTGGTGGAACTCTAGCAAGTATCCACAACTTGCAGTTTATGATCAATTTTGTGAAAAGACTTCGTGAGGATATTGAGAAAGGGGAGCTATAAAAAGATGAGCTGGTAATCGATCGGGGATAATACAAAAAAATCCCCGTCACACTTTGTGGTGCGACGGGGTATATATATCAGAAAATTGACGGAGAGAGTTAGAGAGCCAACATGAACACCCACACTCTCTCCGAGTTCTCAACCAAGTATCTATCCGACCAAAGTCTAGATGCTTGGTATATGAACTATATTTATCATACCACCATCTAAAGATTTGTCAATTGAGTTTTTTAGCGTCCTCAAACAATAGACCTTTTTTATCCTCTCGCTCGGAATACTTTGCTTTGAGCACAATGCACGCCTCGTTCTGTATAACTGCTCGCGCTTTATCTATTTGCTTTGGAAATACAACCACTTCGATTTCGCCAGAGAGGTCCTTAAGGGTGAAAAACATAATCCGTTTAAGAGGATCTTTCTTGGTAGGTATTTCTTTCATGTTCTCAACAATACCTCCAAGTATATAAAGCTTTTCTTGTTTACCTTCGGCCAATACTTTAGCTACGTCTATCTCACGCTTCTCAAGTATCTCTTTATATTTATCGAGCGGGTGCCCTGAGATGTAAAAACCAAGTAATTCTTTTTCCCATAGTAGTCGCTGCTGCAATGTCTCTGGTTTTTGTGCGACTTGCGTGTAGACACCAGCTTTTTTTGTTTCTTCTGCATCAGCAAAAAGATCAAACATACTTGTTTGAGAACTATCAACGCGCGCATTCTCTTTGTTGTAGTTTAGATATCGATCAAGATTTTCCAAAAGCTCTATACGATCACCGAGTTCATCCATAGCTCCTGCTTTGATAAGTGATTCGAGTGATTTTTTATTTAAATTTCTGTTTTGAATTCTATCCAAAAAGTTTTCTATAGATGTAAATGGTCCTTGTTCTTTTCTATTTGCAATAATAATATCTGCAATACCTTCACCAAAGTTTTTAATACTATACAATCCAAAACGAATAGCATCTGTTGAAACAGATGGTGTCATCTCGTCTCCAACTGTCGAAGAATAATTTTTAACCACAGTAAATGTTCCGAAACTGTCGTTTACACTTGGTGGTAGAATCACAATTCCCATTCGTCGACATTCTTTGATAGATACTGCAACACCATCTGTATCTCCAGCCTCAGCTGTGAGAATAGATGCCATGTATTCTGCAGGGAAGTTAGCTTTTAGATATGCGGTGATATATGCCACACGTCCATATGACACTGAGTGTGCTTTGTTGAAACCATACGCTGCAAACGGCTCAATCCATTTCCACACATCCCGCGCTTTTTTATCTGACCAGCCACTATGCTCAATACATCCTTTGATAAATTTTTCTTTCTGCAATGCCATTTCTTCTGGAATCTTTTTTCCTACAGCCTTTCGAAACTTATCAACTTCACCCCAACTGTATCCAGCGATCTTGTGGGCCATCATCAGCAAGTCGTCTTGGTATACGAGCACTCCGTAGGTCTTGTTCAAAATCTCTTCAAGTAGAGGATCGGCGTAGGTGATAAGTGTCGGGTTGTGTTTTCGTTCGATATAGAGAGGAATAAACTGAATAGGTCCAGGTCGATACAAAGCCACCATCGCATTGATATCGTGAATCGTCGTTGGTTTAAGATCAACAAGATATTTGGTCATACCGTCACCGTTCAACTGAAAAAGATCTTGTGTTTCGCCACGGGCAAGCATTTCAAATGCTTTCTTATCATCGAGTCTAAGGTTATCGATATCAAGATCGATGTCGTGAATACGCTTCACCATCTTTTTACACTCTGAAATAATCTTCAAGTTTTTCAGTCCCAAGAAGTCGAACTTTAACAGACCTGCTTCTTCAATAGAGTACATATCATATTGGCTGATGATTTTTTGTTCACCTTTGGTATCGTATTGAAGTGGTGTAAAATCAGTCAGAGCTGTAGGAGAGATCACTACGCCAGCAGCATGCACTGAGATGTGTCGCGCACAACCTTCAATCTTCTTTGCCATATCGATAACGGTACGCACGTCTGGATTTGATTTGTATAGATCCATGAGGTCGGGAGTGATTTCCATCGCATGATCAATAGTCATGAGAAAACCTTGTGATCCTACAGGAATCAACTTCGATATCTGATCACCAAGTGCATAAGGAAAACCAAGAGCTCGTGCTACGTCTTTAACACTCCCTTTAGCTGCCATAGTTCCGAAGGTTCCGATTTGTGCTACTTTATCGACGCCATACTTGCGTCGTGCATAATCCACAACTTGATCTCGTTTATCGTCAGCATAGTCCATGTCGATGTCCGGTGCTGATGGACGTTCAGGGTTTAAAAATCGTTCAAAAGGAATCTGAAACTCAAGCGGGTCAATATGAGTAATTCCTGATAGGAAAGTCACCATTGATCCTGATACCGATCCTCGAATGTTTGAGAGAATATCGTTTTCCTTGGCGAACGCAAGTAGATCGGACACGATCAAGAAGTATGGTGAATATCCTTTGTTCTTGATAACTTCCAACTCATATTCAACACGTTTCAACACATCGGGTGTCTGTGCAACATTTCTTTTTGCAAAGCCTTCATACACTACATCGCGCAACGCTTCGTCGGCATTTTTTCCTTCAGGTAAATCTATTTTTGGAAATACCCAATCACCGAGTCGTATCTCAACATTACATGCATCAGCGATTACTTGTGTGTTTGTTACCGCTTGTGTATATATCGCATCGAGTTCTGGATTGTCTGCTGATGAAAAAAGTTCTTCAATACGTTCAGGTGAAGAAAAAGAGAAGTCTGCTTCATCCTCAACAAATCTCTCTGGTGAGTTTGATTGCACTGACATCATTGTTGCTCGAGCCTTTTTATCTTCAGGATCCATATAAAATACATCGTTTGTTGCAACAAGTGGCACATCGTACTTTTTGGTAAATGCAATGATACGTTCTTCTAACTTGTCATGACCATCGAGTTCACTATGTCTTGTTAATTCATAATATACATTTTCTTTTCCGTATACTTTTTGTAAATGCACCAACTCTTGATGAGCTACTTCTGTATCATCAACTTTAAGCGCGTCTGATACTTTACTACTAAAAAAGGGAATAATACAAAACAAATCCTCGGGGTATTTTTCTATCAGCTCAGTATCGAGTCGTGGTTTATAATAATATCCTTCCAAACTTGATTCAGTGACAAGTTTAACTAGATTTTTATATCCGTTATAATTTTTCGCCAACAAAAGATGACGAGTTCTCTTCATGTCGATTCGTCCTTCCTTGTCTGTTCGTTTTCTGGCTGCTACATAAAAATCAACACCAATTATCGGTTTGATTCCTTTGGCAGTGCATTCTTTATAAAACTCGATAGTACCGTACATGTTTCCGTTATCGGTCAAAGCGAGTGCTGTCATACCATATGCTTTTGTTCGCTTGACCAGATCTTCAATCTTTGGAACTGCCTGCAGTAAACTGTAATGGCTGTGCACATGAAGATGAGTAAATGACATATCCATATATTATATAGTGTTGCAGTAGTCGATGGTACTGGCGTGGTATGTGGTTTTGTTTCGATATAATCGCCAACTTCAAGGTTCCCTTGAAGTTGGACAGATAATTAGGATATTCATATAAGATCTTGTCAATTAAACTCATGTAGACCCGTCTGAACCACCTTGCATTTACCTGAAAAATACGTATACTACTAACTATTATGGTAAACCACATGCGTCATACACGAGGGCACACTCGTAACCGCCGAAGTCATCACGCTCTAGTAGCGACAGATTTGGTATTGTGTTCAAATTGCGGACAACCTGCACCAAAACACATTGTTTGTAAAAACTGTGGATGGTTTAAGGGTAGAATGGTTATTGATAAAGCGGCAGCTATTGATAAAAAAGTAGCAAAAACGCAGAAAGCTAAAGCATAATACATTCGTATCACTTTAACTCTCGTACATTAACCTTAAAACTAAACATTCTCATTATGGCAAGCCGACATCAATCTCGAACAATTGCACTTCAATCTCTCTATGAGATAGATTTTAGAGGTTTTGATCCAAATACGTTTGAGGAAGTTTTGCAACACAATATATCTGAATTTTCACAAAATGATCCAGATGTGCCGTATGCAAAATCTCTACTTGATGGAGTTTTGAAAAAACAAAGTGAGATTGATAAGATTATTATTAAAGCGGCACCTGAGTGGCCCCTTGATAAGATTGGTACTGTTGATCGAAACGTATTGCGAATCGGTCTCTATGAACTTATATATGCAGATAAAAAAGAAGTACCTGCCAAAGTAGCTATCAATGAAGCAATCGAAGTCGCTAAGTTTTTTAGTGGTGAGACTTCAGGAAAATTTGTGAATGGTGTGCTCGGAGCGGTGTATCGAGAATTGTATGGAGCGGAAGCAGAAAAATCAGAGAAAAAAAATCAAGAACCAAAAGTCCGAAAAGAATTAACAGAAGAAGAAAAAGCCGCACTCCCTGTACAAAAACTTGTAGGAAGTATTGTATACGCAAGACACGAGGGTGATATGTATCTTGCATTTGTACACGATGTGTTCGGGTTCTGGACATTATCAAAAGGTAAACTCATCGAAGGTGAATCTCTTGCAGACGCATCAAGACGAAAAGTGATCGAAGAGTTGGGTATTGATTCTGTATACGAAACAACTATTGATCAAAGTGAATACATTGCTTCACATCCAGAATTTAAGAAAATTAAAAAACAAGTTGAATATGTAATCACACGTGCAAACTTTACTCAACTCACACCTAAAAAAGAAGGAGGGTTAAAAGATGCAGCATGGTTTAAGTTGGATGCAATCCTTGATCTGAAATTATATGACGATATGATATCCGTTATCACAAAGTCTATCGAATATATTGCGAAACACGCTAAGTAAAAAAAATATGATACAAACAGAACGATTTAATGAATTACAAAAACAATTAGACCTTAAATTTAAGGATATCCATTTATTGGCTCGGGCGTTTACGCATCGATCGTATTTAAATGAACATCGAAACTCAGGACTTGAACACAACGAACGATTAGAATTTTTAGGTGATGCGGTTCTCGAGCTTGTGGTTACGCATTTTCTATATACAACATATCCAAAAAAACCAGAAGGAGAGATGACTGCATTTCGTTCCGCGTTGGTAAATGCACAAACACTTTCACAAGTTGCTGAAAAACTTGGATTGAATAACTACTTACTTCTTTCAAAAGGAGAGGCTAAGGATACTGGACGAGCTCGACAATATATTCTTGCGAATACTATCGAAGCATTGATCGGTGCAATATTTTTAGATCAGGGATATGATACTGCTGCTATGTTTATTGAAAAACATGTGCATGTACTGATGGAAGAAGTTATTGCTGAGAAAAAATTTATCGATTCAAAGAGTCGATTTCAAGAAATGGCACAAGAACATGCTGGCGTTACACCTCGGTATGAACTGATGAAAGATAGTGGGCCTGATCATGATAAAGTCTTTACTGTAGGTGTATTTTTAGGCGATGTACATATCGCAAACGGAGAAGGAAAAAGTAAGCAAGAAGCTGAAACGCAAGCAGCATATAAAGCTCTCCAAGTTAAGCGTTGGTAATAAGTTTGGTTTTACGAACTTTCGGTTTTGATTTTTGCATAATCTTTTTTAATGTCCCTGTTTGTTTTGTTGATAGTCTATAACCACGACCAGGAACAGTCTCTATTTTTCTAACTCTGCGTGTCTCTATTTTCCGGCGAATATTTCTAATATGTGTTTCGATAGTATTTGAAAATGGATCAAAGTCTTTATTCCAAACATGGTCCATGATATCTGTTCGAGTAACAACCTGACCTGGTTTTTTTGCCATTTGGGTTAGAATCATAAATTCTTTTCGAGTCATGTATACGGATTTTCCTTTCTTTAAGACTGTGTGCTGTGTTGTGTCTATAGTAACATCGTCAATGGTAATAATATTTTCAGATATTTCATACGGTCTTCGAGTAAGTGCTTTGATACGAGCTACGAGTTCTGCAATAGAAAAAGGTTTTGCAATACAATCATCTGCACCTGCTTCAAGATACATGACTCGTTCGTCTGTGTTCCCATGAATACTCATGATAAGTATCGGTGTTCTTACATATGATCGTCGAAGTTCTTTACATATCTCAACTCCTAACTTTTTTGGAAGTATTTGATCAAGTAAGATCAAACTGTAGTTGTTGGTCCGTGCAATATATGATCCTGTATCACCTTCGTGACACACATCGACAATCATACCTTCGCCTTCGAGACATTCGGTAAGTGCTTTGCATAGATCTGCGTCGTCTTCAATTAAAAGTATTCTCATATATGTATATTTTTTTATATTGATAATCGTAACACATAATCAAGTGTATCGTGATAGAGATAAATTTTTTTGAAAGAAAAGATAAAGAAAACCTGTAGAGAAGTTAAAAATACGTAAAAGTGAATGATATGTGTTTTCCTCCACAAATTTGAAAAACTGTGCTATAGTCATGGCATGACATTTATCGATGAAATGACGGTACATATACGAGCAGGAAAGGGAGGAAACGGAGTAGTGCGATGGCTACATGAGTATGCCAAAGAATTTGGAGGTCCTTCAGGAGGTGATGGAGGTCGGGGAGGAGATGTAGTTATTCGCGCAATCGCGGATACTTTTTATCTACGAAAGTACAGCAATACGAAAGAGTTCTTTGCTCCAGATGGTGACTTTGGAAGTGGTAACAGTAGTAAAGGAAAACAAGGAGAGGATATGATTATCGATCTTCCTGTTGGAACTATTATTACTCGTATTGAAGATATAAATATTCACGACAGTCAGACTGTAGTGAATCCTGTGATTACTCTCGAAACAGTAGGACAAGAGGTTCGACTTCTTAAAGGTGGAAGTGGAGGGCTTGGAAACGAACACTTTAAAGGACCTGCAAACCAAAAGCCAGAAGAATGGACTCCAGGAAAACCAGGTGAAGAGGGTATGTTCCATATCGAAGTGCGAATGATTGCTGATATCGGACTTATTGGACTTCCAAATGCTGGAAAATCCTCACTTTTGAATGCACTCACAAAAGCTGATGTGAAAGTTGGTAATTATGCATTTACTACACTTGAACCAAACCTTGGATCAATGTACGGTGTTGTGTTGGCTGACATTCCTGGACTTATTGAAGGTGCATCAGAGGGAAAAGGACTAGGTCATACATTTTTAAGACATATTCAAAGAACAAAGATTTTAGTGCATTGTGTTTCTCTTGAACAAACACCTGAAGATATGGCTATGGTCTATACCACTATTCGAAATGAGCTTGCTGAATACGATATGGAGCTGGGTCAAAAGAGGGAATTGGTATTGCTTACAAAAAGTGACACTATTGATCCATCTGAGATTGAGAAAAAACGAAAAGATTTTGTTAGAAAACTGAAACTAGAAGATGAACATGTGCACACAATATCTGTATATGATGTCGACGGATTGAAGACTCTACGTGAATGGTTGACAAGTATGGTTCAATAGATTCCTATATGTTTTGATATTTCGATGTTGTACATTGGGGTTGTATTCATTTTGCTTAAAATATGTTACATATATATGCATGTATATACCTGTCATAGGCCTCGAAATCCATGCTGAACTGCACACAAACTCAAAGATGTTTTGTGGATGTAAAAACGACCCACTCGAGAGAAATCCAAACATTAACATTTGCCCTATTTGTATGGCGCATCCAGGGACATTACCAACATTAAACAAGACGGCTATTTCACATGTACTCAAGATGGGGTTAGCTCTTAACTCAGAGATTGCTGACTTTACCGAATGGGATCGAAAGAATTATTTTTATCCAGATATTCCAAAAGGATATCAGATCAGTCAGTACGCCTATCCGCTTGTGCAAAAAGGATATCTCACAGTTAAAAATGAAAAAGGTGAAGATGTATCAATCGGTATAACTCGAATCCATCTTGAGGAAGATACAGCACGATCGAGCCATGATAAAGGTGAGTTTAGTTTGGTTGATTATAACCGAGCAGGTGTGCCGTTGATGGAGCTTGTAACAGATCCGGTTATTAAAGATGCAAAAACTGCTGGAAATTTTGGACGTGAACTGCAGTTACTTATGCAAACGCTTGGAGTATCGGAAGCAAACATGGAACTTGGTCAAATGCGGGTTGAGGTAAATATTTCCATACATAAAGAAGGTGAGCCTTGGGGAACAAAAGTCGAGATTAAAAACTTAAACTCTTTCCGAGCAGCAGAACGATCTATTGCTTACGAGATCGAACGACAAGCAACAATTCTTGATGAAGGAGGGAAAGTTGTACAAGAGACACGAGGATTTGATGATGCTACAGGAAAAACATTTTTACAAAGAATAAAAGAAAACGCTAACGACTATCGATATTTTCCAGATCCAGATCTTCCAAAGCTATATCTATCACAAATGGAAGAGTTCAATCTTGCAAATCTAAAAGCAACACTTCCAAAACTTCCTTGGGTTCGGCGCGGAGAATATATAGCAGACGGTATGAAAGCTGAAGATGCAGAAATGTTTATTTCTGATAAATTTTATGGTGACTATTATGAAGCTGTGATTACTCAACTCGCAAAACCTGAGTTGAAAAAACTAGCTATTAACTATATTGCAACTGATATTGCAGGACTTGTAAAAAAGGAAAGTGATCGAGATGAATCTTTGGATGAATATATTGGTGTGGGCCAATTTGTAGAAATTATCGCTATGATCGACGCTGGTGAATTATCTTCACGAGGAGCAAAAGATTTGATTGCACTTCTGTGGAAGTCTGTAGAATCGCGAGATAAAAGTACAAAAACAATCGCAGAAGAAAAAGGAATGATTCAAAAAAATGATCCAGAAGCTTTGAAGGTTATGATACAAGGTGTGATTGATGCCAACCCTGAACAGGTTGCAGGATTTAAGGCAGGTAAGGAGCCTCTGCTTATGTATCTTGTGGGGCAGGTGATGAAAGAAGGGAAAGGAACGGTGAATCCAGCGATGGCACAGCAGATGTTACGGGAGATGTTAGGGTAGGGGAGAGTTGACACTCTAAAAAAGGAGAGTATGATATATCTTGGTACGGGTAAGTTGATTTACCTTGCATCTTGTTAGTTTGTTTCAACCATTAACTGTTCAATCTATGAATAGCAACAGCGGCATAAGGTACAACAGTGGCCATCGTGGCAACTGGGATCATGACCACCACAAGGCCGAGCAACCTCCACCCAAGAAAACAACTCCACCCAAGGAGTTGGATCCTAACAGGATTGGGGTAGGAGGGGGGAAACCTCCAAGCGGTCGCAGGAGGAAATTCTGGTGAGTTGGAGTAGAGAGGGAATCTGCCATCGTGCAGATTCCCTCTTTTTTGATGCATAATACTATCGACAGTTTTCTTTTTTGTGAGTGTGGTACAATACTCAACATGACAAACATCGCAATCAACGGCGCAGGCCGAATCGGCCGAGCCTTTTTAAAATTAGCAGCAGAAGATCCAACACTTAACGTAGTTGCGATTAACGATTTGGCAGATATTGAAAATATTGCCTATCTTATGAAATATGATTCAGCATATGGACGAAGTAATCTTGACATACAAGTTGACAAGGCTACATCCACTTTTAGTATCAATGGAAAAACAGTTAAATACATTTCAGAAAAAGACCCAAGCTTACTTCCTTGGAAAGATAACAATGTAGATATTGTACTTGAGTGTACTGGTTTATTTACAAGTTATGAGAAAGCATCGGCTCATATAACAGCTGGAGCAAAACGAGTTGTACTTTCAGCACCTGCAAAAGAAGATCCTACTCCGGAGTTTCCTGGAGCAACTATTTTGATGGGAGCAAACGAAGATGCATTTGCAGACAAGACTGTGTGTATTACATCAAATGCATCATGTACAACAAATGCAGCTTCACCTTTGATACATATCTTGCATGAGAGTATTGGTATTGAAAAAGCATTACTAAACACTACACACGCATATACAGCCAGCCAGGCACTTGTTGATGCACCAAATAAAAAAGATTGGCGAGAGGGACGAGCTGCTGCTCAGAACATGTCACCGGCTTCAACTGGTGCGGCGATTGCAACTACAAAAGTAGTGACAGATCTTGCAGGAAAGTTTGATGGTATTTCTATCCGAGTTCCTGTAGTTACTGGATCGATTGTTGATATTACATTTGTAAGTTCACGACCAACAACAAAAGAAGAAGTAAACATGCTTTTGAAAGAAGCTGCTAAAGATGCACGATGGAAAGGTATCTTTGATGCAACAGAAGAAGCGCTTGTGTCACGAGATATTGTAGGTAACCCACACGCATCTATTGCAGATCTCGGTATGACACGAGTAGTCGATGGTAACTTGGTAAAAGTTCTTGCATGGTATGATAACGAAGGAGGGTATACCCATACGTTACTACTGCACGTAATTGCAGCCGCATCCTACCTCCTTCCAGAAGAAGAAGGCAGACAAATGAGGATAAAAGCCGGTCTTTGGACAAATGGCAAAGACGGACAGAAATAGCACTTAAATCACAATATCGAAGAAAAAGCCTCGCTGAAAAGCGGGGCTTTTTGTATGCCCCGCAGCTCACCAAAAGGTCGATTTTACTAACCAATTAAAAACTGATTATGGAGTCACAAGTTAAGTTCGTGAAAGCAAGAGCGACAGACCGCAAGGGATCAGGCGGCCGAGGCCGAATGATGGCCGATTACGAAACCTTGGTCCAGGCATTCGGAAAACCGCATGACTGTACTAAAGAAGGTCCGTGGCGATCTGGGGATAACAAGATCCGAGCCGAGTGGGCATTCAAAGCCTTCCATAAGGGGAAGCGAATTGTCCTCACAATCTACGACTACAAGGAATACGACAGACCTGTGGAAAAGGTGACGGAGTGGAGCATTGGTCTCAAGGGTGACATCCAGGTAGCCGCATCCTTCCTCGCATCAAGGCTCGGGCAGTACTGCTTCAAAACGCACAAGATCATTCTTGTTGAGAAGCGCCTTAGTACCGGCAGCACGATCCTAATGAGTGCAGAGCGACGATTGCTTGATCAATTCGGAAGCTAATCCAAATCATTGTCCCGAAAGGGATCGGCCCCGTACAAGGCCAGATGCTAACAATGAAAAAAACACTCAGACCGATGCGAGTCGTGACCTATCGAAGATATGGCATCCCAGCCGTGATCCTCGAAGGTAAATGGCTTACAGAAAAATACCGACTAAGCATAGGTGACCTAGTCGATATCGATTATCAGCCTAAAGAGATTCGCTTCAAGAAGAACGTCCCTCTCAGTAAAGAGCGACAGAAAAGACTCAAAGAGAGAGAAGAACTTCGGCAACAGCGAATCAGAGAATACGCAAATGGCAACACAAGCACAGATGAAAGCGTTGGCCAGGGAAGCATTGAAGGCGGTCAAAGATAAAGCGCCAATCAATGTAGGGGAAATGATCCTCCCTCACGTGCTTGATGAGGTCGCAGAATTTACCGGCGACATCATGGGCAAGCTGACCAACATAGATGCGGAAGATGACATGGCCATAACAATGGCGCACGGCATCGTCCGCGATGGATTACTCAGAGAAGTCATCGATCAACTAAACAAGATCATGCTCGATGAGGCAGACGAAAGAATTACTAAATTATTCGAGAAAAAATAAAAGACCCCCCGAAGGAGGCCTCTTACCGTAGATACATCGTATCAAAGACCCCTTCGGTGAGTCAATAGCAAAAAACTATGACTACACAAACATTAGAACGGAAGGTGGTCCCGATGGCAACTGAAGATTCATTCTTCACAGCCATTGGAAACACAAAGCCCTACTTCAAAGCAGCTTTTGAAGGAGAGCCAGGCACAGGCAAAAGCTGGAGTGCCGCATTAGTAGCAATCGGTCTTCACAAGAAGATCGGCAGCAAGAAGCCAGTTGTCCTTATCGACACCGAGAAAGCTGCAAAGTTCCTAGTCCCTCTTTTCGAGGAACACGGAATATCTGCAATGGTGCGCGAAACGCACTCACTCGCAGACTTGGTAACGGCAATGAAGCTCTGCTCGGAAGGATATTCAGACATCATGGTGATCGACAGTATCACCCATCTCTGGATGGATTTCCAAGAGGCGTACAAGCGCAAGCTCAATCGCCAAACTTTCCAGATTCAGGATTGGATGGCAATCAAGTCCGACTGGAACAGAAACTTCTCAATCCCATTGGTCCAGTCACCGCTGCACATTATCGCAACGGGTCGAGTGTCGGATCGAATGGAACAGGAAGTAGATGAGGATGGTCGCAAGGAATTTACCAAGACTGGAGTAAAGATGCAGGCTGAGAAAAACGCCGCATACGAATTCGATGTCTTGGTCCTTATGGAACGCCATGAGCTTATCACTCGAGCAAAACGAGAGGTATGGCGACAGGCAACTGTTCTCAAAGGCCGAGGCAACCTCCTCGATGGAAAGGTCTTCAAAAACCCAACCTATGAGGACTTTGCACCAGCAATCGAAGCGGTCATCAAAGACCCCGCAGCTGCCCGATTTAGCCCTACAGAGAGGGATGCGGGTGAGCTGATCCGCACAGAGGAAGACAAGCGCAAATGGGTCCTTGAAAGGAAACGATGGCTAGAGGAAATAGAGGGTTACCTCGTATCAATCTGGCCAAGTACGGGCGCACAGGAAAAGAAAAACAAGACTGATGCGCTTGAGTATGCCTTCCAGACCCGAAGCTGGTCCGCGATCGAAGCGATGCGACCAGATGTCCTCGAGGATGGGTACGCGCGAGTCCAAGAGTTCGTTCAGAAAAAGATCGCTGAAATTAAAGGCGAGCAAGTGCCTGAGCCGACTCCTGAGCAGAAGTTCGACAAAGACCTTCGAGATTCAAAGACAGAAGAAAAGCCAAAGAAGCCAGCCAAGGCTGCAGTAAAAAGTGGCAAGTAAAAATAATTAGCTTGGCCACTGACTCAGCCCTGATCCAGTGGCATGAGGGCTGAGATCGGGGGCTAAGCCCCCGCGTAACCACAGAGAAGAAACATCGAGCAATCGATGCTTCTCTCTCTTCCAAAAACTATGGACGAAAAAACACACAACTTAATACCAAATAGCTCCCAGATCCCAAATGTAATTTTGGATCTTGTTCTTCCGCGCATCTCAGAGGCGGAAGCCCGATGCCTACTTTACATATGCAGGCGCACGTTCGGTTTTCATAAGGACGAAGACAATATCAGCTTCTCTCAATTCGAACACGGCATCAAAACAAGTCAGGGTAGGCGGCTCGATTATGGTACCGGTCTATCTCGTCCTTCAGTAAACACCGCACTCCAGAACCTGATTAAAGTCGGGGTGATTTTTGTACAGCAAAGGTCCAGGGGAAACCGCTACAAATTAAACCTGCATATGGATGTGGATAAAGTAGTAAACGAAATTAACCAGTTAAGAAGGTTAACCAGAAGTGGTAAATCCTCTTTACCAAAAGTAGTAAAGCAAGTTAACACACAGAATATAGGGAAAAAAGAGAAACCTAGTATTAGGGACCCTGTGAATAACTTATCCACAGAAATGAGAAAACTCACCGAAAAGATGACCATTAACAGATTCAACCACTAAGACCTATGAAGAAAACAATCAAATTCACAATAAAGGGAAATCCGGATGACATCGAAGGTAATCCGGTTCCATACGTTCGGGTAGTCGGCAGGGCGCTGTGGCTACCCAAAGCAAAGAAGTATCACGCATGGAAAGAATACGTCCGCAGTATTTTCCACAGAGAATATCCGGAGTTCTCATCTGAATCGGTCCAACCTCTCACCACGAAGATATCAGCACGCGCTCAGATGTCGATCGTAATTTACTGGGTCAACGGAGTGCATGCCGATCCTGACAATGTTTTCAAAGGATTGGCCGATGCTCTCTTCCAGAATGACAAGTTCCTTGATGGAGCATTCGAATCTCACTATGCGTCCGATGGCAAAGGACGGGTCGAAGTGCAGATAACACTCGACAACGCATGACCTCCCATAAGCACTCATGTTCAACGCGAATAATCCTCGACACAAACTAAACGCCGCTCAAATCGAGGAAGCTCGAAAGCGGTACGAAGAAGGCGGGTGGAAGATCCTATGGATATCCCGCTTCTTCAAAGTTGACCCTCGGGCTATTCGCTTCCATGCCGGCAATAACGGATGGATTCGCAGATCGCTCATGCCGAAGTTTATGCCAGACGAGGTGGCTGAGATTTACAGAGAGAGGCGAAAGGAAAAATATCTCAGCAAAGTGAAAGGAACCTACGAATTTATTCAGATGCAGGGGCAAGAACGTAAACGGCAGGCTTGCGAACATCATCTCTGGATCAAACGCTGCAGCATCTGCAATGAGATCCTCGAGTCAGATGCTACATGCCACAAACATTAAAAATAATTAATTCATATGCCAAAAAAGAACACTAAAAAAGAAACTAAATCTCAACCTAATCCAATAGGTCTTTCTGCCCGATTTCTCTCCGCTCGGCCGGACTTTGTCGGTGCCTGGATCATCGGAGCGCACAGCCTGCTTCCGATCTTCAAGACAGAGAGCAGGGAAGCAATCATCGCTTTTCTTGAAACGGTCCAGGGAGAATTCTTTGCTGCTCTCCGACACCACTGGGAGAAGAAGAACCCTAAGCAAAAGATGACTTATACGTTCGGGACGATCTGTCGCAATCGCAGAGGGATCGAACGTCTCGTGATCGGCGTTCTCCCAACAGAGAAAGGAAAACCTACTTATGAATACATAGACGACGATGGCAAGGTCGGTGCCTGCAACGAGTCGAGCATGGTGGGCTGGATGGAAAAAAACTAATATGCAAATCACTGACGTAAAAAAATACGAGAAGAATGCAAAAGAGCATCCAGGCTTTCAGCTCGAAAAGATCGCGAGTTCAATAAAAGCGTTCGGATGTAAGCAGCCACTCATTCTCGATAAAGACGGAGTGATAGTTGTCGGCCACGGCAGATTCATAGCAATGACTGAATTGCTCGGCTACACACTCATGGAGCAAAAAGCATTCACCAAAAAGGGAGAACCAGTCATCCCTTACGTGATGGTGGATGACCTTAGCGAAGATGAGATAAAGGCGTATCGCATTGCTGACAATCAACTTAACGCACTCACAGGCCAGGACATGAGTTTGATAGTTCCAGAATTGAAAGACCTTGATGCTTCAGGTTTTGATATCACTCTTACTGGTTTCGATAGGGACTTGCTCGTAGACGATGATGAGAAAGACGATGTGCTGCCCGAAACTCCGGTCCAAGCGAAAAGCAAAGTGGGCGATGTGTATCATCTCGGTCCCCACACGCTGGTGTGCGGAGATTCTACCGATGAAGAAGCGTGGAAAAAGGCAATGCAAGGCCGAAAGGCCGATTGCGTGTTTACTGATCCGCCTTACAACGTGAATTATTCTGGTCGTGGAAAAAATACGAGCGAAGGAATAATGAACGATGACATGAGCGAGGGAGCATTCGATACTTTTCTAGAGTCTGCATTCGCAAGAGTTGCTGAAGCAGCAAAGACGGGAGCGGGATGGTATGTCTTTCATTCAACATCAACGCAAGCACAGTTCGAAAAGGCTCTGAAGAAATTCGGAATGGCCATACGAAACCAACTCATCTGGAATAAGCCGACCGCTTCAATGGGATGGGGCGATTACCGATGGAAGCACGAGCCATTCTTCTACGCTTCAAAGGAGGGAACCGAAACTGTCTTCTACGGTGACCGCACACATCACACTATCCTCGACTTTCATGACAGTGAGCAAAAACTGATCAACTGGGCCAAGCGACAAAAGAAACTTGAAACTGAAGGAAAGCTCACGATCTGGACGATGAAGCGCGACAAAGTGAATGAGTACCAACATCCGACACAAAAGCCGGTGGAACTAATAACCTACGCGCTCTTCAACAGCTCGAAAGCAGAGGATTTGATCATTGATCCCTTCCTTGGAAGTGGTAGCACGCTCATCGCCTGCGAGAAGACGGGGCGAGTATGTGCCGGAATAGAACTAGACCCAAAGTTTGCCGACGTAATCGTCCAGCGATGGGTGGACTTCACTGGCATAGAAGAAGTGGTCCTCAATGGCGTGTCGATGCCTTGGAAAAAGACAATCTATGACGACAAAAACGAACAAGAGTAATCAAAAAGCACCTAACCAAAAGCCGCCTCAAAACGTGCCTCTTTTGCTGTTGCCGGCTCCTGCCCCAAAAGAGCCTCAACCGCCGTTTATAAACGGCGAAAAACGGGCTGTAGAGGAAGATAGGGACCCTTCCACCGGCCAGTTCCTGCCTGGGAACCCAGGTGGTCCAGGGCGGCCAAAAGGGGTCCTGCCGATGAAGTTTCTAGTTGATGAGGGGCTAATGGAAATGGGGGCAAAAGACGCTCACGGAAACCCTGTTCCGATCGAGAAAGCCCTGGTCCAGAAAATCATAAAGATGGCACTTGCAGGGGACCGGAAGATGATCGAAATGATATGGAACTATCGTGACGGAAAACCTCCACAGCATATCGACGTAACCAGCAAGGGCCAGCACATCGGCAAGCGAAAGTTGTCTGATGAAGAAATAAAACATGTCGATGACTTGTTCGGTCCGAAAGACTGGGACGAGCCAGAGGTCGAATTACCAACCCAAACAAAAATAGAAAATGGAACAACTAATCCTCAATCCAAAACCAACACAAGGACTCGAGAAAGTGACTCTGGAAAAGATACGCATGCTGAGGTCGGCAGACCGAGAGGTGCGTATGAGGGCAACTCGTAATCACTTTGGATATTTCCTCGCGCACTACCTTCCACTCTATGTGAAAAGCGAGTTTGCACCATTTCATTACGACATGATGGGTGATGTCCACGACCTGCTCAATTTAAAAGTGAGAGAGGTTGCATGGTTCATGTTTGGAGAGAGCGCAAAGACTAGTTTCGCAAAGGCACTAATTCTATACATGATTGTTTTTGATATCGAGCCTTACATCAATGCCGATGCGTTCGATAGCACGAACTCCGAGCGTATTCTTTTCGATGTTGTATTAGAGCTTCAAACCAATACACGAATCGCTGAAGACTTTGGAGAGCTGTATAACATCAAGCGCTCAAAAGAGCAGGTAACACAAAAAAGAATTAAAGACTTCGTAACCAATCCTGAGAAAGATGAGGACGGATCAATCATCAAGGATGGTATCCGAGTTGAAGCACACAGCACACAGGAAAGCGTTCGAGGTCGGGTCCATGGTGCAATGCGACCAGGCTTCGTGTTGCTTGATGACTTCGAAACCAAGAAAACCTTGAGAAGCGAAGTGGCGACAAACCAGATCAGAACACATATGCAGGAGTTTAAGCGAGGCCTCGACTCAAGCAGGCGCAGGGTCATGTACCTCGGTAACATCCTGAGCGAATACGGAAACGTACAGAGCGTAATCGAACGATCAAAAGTAGATCCAGAGCTTAGGGTCCGAGTAGTCCCTATCTGCCAAGGGGACCTGATGACTGGCCTGCATTCGCCAACCTGGCCACAGCGATGGGCGCTAACTGATGCTGAAGCGATAGCAACAAACAGAGTGAGTATAGAAGGCAAGAGAAGGTCAATGTGGACCCCAGAAGAAGGCGACATCGACTTCCAAGCTGAAATGCTGTGCCAACCAGTCGATGAAGCGAGAGCGATATTCAAGCGTGAGTGGTTCCAGTCAATCGGATGGGAAACTCTCATGCAAAAGAAACTTGCGGCATACGTGACGATTGATACGCCAAGTCGAAAAGAGGGAGAGGTAAGCAAGGATGGAGATTATGTCGGTATCTGCATCAACTGGATAGATCGAGAAGGCAAATGGCACTTGAAAGCTTGGAGAGAAAAGCTCGGCCCGACAGCGATCATCGAAAAGATGTTCGGACTTTATGCATTCTTAATTCAAGCAGGCACTCCTCCACTAAAGTTCGGCTGGGAAGATACAGCATTTACTCGGGGCCTTGAACCGATGCTTCGCCATGAGCAACGAATGCGACAGATATTCCTTCCGCTCATGTGGCTTAAACATGCCGGCCGATCAAAAGAAGATCGAATCAGAACTGGTCTGCTTTACCGATACGAAACAAGAAGTGTTTTCCATCTAGAAGGCGAGTGTAAAGATCTTGAAAATGAATTGATTCGCTTTCCTGACTCTCCTTTCGACGATACAAGCGATGCGACAGCGTACCAAAGCGATATTGCTCGCCCTGCAGGAACCGAAAAGCCTCGTGATCCAAGGCCAGAGAGGGTGATAGACACACCCTACGGCAAGGTAAAGCCTGCATACGAGGATGAATTCATGGATGAAGGACCTCAATACCCTGACATTGGTATCTAAATAAAAGTAATTCCTACAGAAAGCACAGTTTTCGATCCCATACTAAAAACATTATGGCATTAGCCCACTACAAGAAGCGAGATGAACTCGCAAAACAAGCACTCAGCGAGATCGACTTCTCATACCGCTACAAGAAAGCGCGAATGGCGGCTTGGAATAAAAACGAGGACATGATGAATCCGGACAAAAACAGTCCAGCCGTCATCTCACCTTATGGAGGGTCCGTACAGCAAGCAGATACTCGAGCGCAGGTCCCGCTTTACAAGATGCATGGATTCGTACACACAATTCTCTCAAAGATCGATAGTCCTCTAACATTTAAATACGTAAAAGGTGAGTCGGCTGATTTGAAGAAAGCAAAGCTGATGAACGGCATCAAAGATAAAGATGCAAAAGTCGGACGATGGAACTTTAAGGATCTTATGGGAAAGCGAGATGCGGCAATTTATGGTCGTGCGATTTATCTTTACCTTACTCGAAATGACAAAGGACAATATAAGAGCTTGCTCAATCTCATAGATCCGAAAGACTTTCTTATTGATCCAGATGTGGGTGGTCTTTGTACTGAAGAAGAAGATGGAAGCGGTGTAGAAAAAGCTGCATACCTCGGGTGGTGGAATACGAAACTTACTCGGGCGCAGATCACCAAAGGAATAAAAGACGGCATCTATTACAAAAAGGTAGCCGAGGATTTGCTTGATGGAGGCACGAACTCAAAGACGAAAACCCAACAGGATATTGATAAAGACAATCGTAAGGCGAGCGGCATGCCTCGTGAGCGTTTCAAAAACGAGAACCAATTTATTTTCTATACGTGGATCACCACAGATGAGGACGACAACCGCTTCTATTTGGTCCTCACACCTTCCGGAGATTGCATTCGCTGTGAACCCTGGACTGACATAAGAAAAAGCGCGAAATATCCGATTTGGACATGGGCAGCTTTTCCAGACCCTCGTGAGTTTTGGACACCATCATACTGTGATTTTGCTCGAGGTATTTTCATGGCGCAGGAAAAGAGTATCAATCAGTCCCTCGACAACTCTGAGCAGATCAACCGACCGCAAACAGCAGTCAACGTGGACTATGTTCGAAACCTTGCTCAAGTGCGATACCGAAAAGACGGATACATTGAGATCGAAGGGAACGTGGATGTAAACCGAGTATTGCAAACTAGGCAGACTCCTCCAATTGAAGGCCCGTTCAAGGTGTACGACAAACTCGAGTAGATCACCGAAACAGAAAGTGGCGTGACTGCAGATGTGAAAGGGGCAAGCGAAGAAGACACTCTCGGTATTTACGAAGGAAATCTTATGCAAGCAGGCGATCGCTTCGGTCTTTTGAATAAAAGCTATGCCGAAGGCTACTACCGATTCGCTGTCTTACACAAAGAGGGAGTGATGCAGGATTTGAAAAAGAAAACTGCGGTTCAGATCCTCGGTCCAATGGGACTTGAGATTGAAATGGTAAGCGCAAGAGATCTGAAACCCTATCAAAATGACTACGACATTCTTGTCGAATCAAGTCTCGCTGAAGCGCAAAGCAACCTAGCGGACAGTAAGAACAAGCTGACATTTCTCGGAGCGTATAAGGGCGATCAGACGATCAATCAGAAAGTGTTGTTTGAAACCCAGGCAACTATTGCTGGTGTTGATGACGACACAATTAAACGACTCCTTGATACGAGCGATTATGATGCAATCGAAGTGGTGGCTCAGGCTGACGAAGCCTTCCAAATTATTCTCGGTGGGGAAAGACCTCCTCAATACAAGGATGCAAACACCGCATTCCTCCAGAGATTGCATGACCTTTCAGATAAATACGATCACGAACTTACCTCCGAACAGCATGATGCGGTATTCGCCTACATCGAAGAAATAACTCCGATTGTAGAGCGTAACGCAGCACGTTCGGTGGTAGCAGAGTCCGCAAGAGCAGGCTTGATCAGTGGTAGAGGCGGCATGGTCGATGGTCTTGGTCTCGAAAATCCTGAGCTTGCCGCAGGCGATGCGGTCCCACTTGGAGATCCAGGTGCGGAAGCTGCTGCAACCGCAGCATTATCAAAATAATAATCAATTAATTTATGTCTGAATCAAACAATGTTCGATTTGTAGAAGATAACGGAAAGTGGCTCTGGAAGCGTTACGATGCTGACGGCTCTGTAATTTTCCGCAGCCCATTATTCAATACCGAAAGGGAAGCTCGTGAAGACTACGACATCAATGGAGGCAATCCTTCTTCATCTGATGAAAATACTTCAGCCGATTCTGGTGCTGGTGAAGCAACGCTTCCTTCAGGTCCAGAACAGAATCAGGAAACTGCAACTGGAAATACTCCGGAGTTGAATGGTGCCGGTACTGCAGATGGCGAAGAAAACCAGCAACAGTCTGACAACGATAATAGTGCCGGATCGGCATCACTCTAATGCTTAAGTTCGCTTACAAAGTAAAAAAGAAGGCGAAGGATAAAGGTGACCATCGTATCATTAAGCATGGACAAGTAGCTGAGTTTTCTTTGCGCGAGATGAACCGCAATATCGAGCAGGTTCGCAAACAAGCGCGTGAAATGGAAGCGAACGCCAAACTCCAAGAAGCACTTGCAGAAAATATTCGTCGAGCAAATCCTGACCTCGTGACATACATGAAAAAGCTGTCGCCAAAAAAACGTCACGCACTCATTATGCTTTCGATCCAGGAAAACAAAGCGAAACAATTCAAGGATCAGGAAAAGCAGGCAAAGAGTGTTCTCCGCACGCTCATATCAGAGGACAAAGAAGTCCGTAACCAATTAAAACTATGAACGAAAACGAAACACCACCAGAGCCAGTTCTTACTGGTCCACACAATGCAGAGCAGGAAGTCGAACAAGAAAAACAGCAAGTAGAAGATGCTGAAGTTGAAGAACTCAATAAGGCAATCGACATAGCTGGCGATCTTGTTTCTTGGTCCAAGACTCCTGCAGGCAAAGATACGATCGACCGCCTTCAGAGTGAATCACGAAAGGCAATGAATGAGTTATTCGCTGTTCTCCATGACAGTCCTGAGCTTGGAAAGCTGATATCAGTAGTGGCTCGATTCGAAGCCTCAGTCCAAATGCTCAGACGTTTCGTGGGAGCGGATGAAGACCTCGATACCTTGCTCGATGAGCTTTCACGAAAGCGACCAAGCGCTGCTGGAAGTCTCGCAAAGTAAAGAAAACATCAAGAAAAGATAAAGAAAATCTAAAGAAAAACCATCGGTTCGGCCGGTGGTTTTTCATGCAGAAAGTAATTCCTACAGTTGTGCATTTTTATCGCATCAAACTATGAGCATAGAGGGGCCAACCTCTTATTAATAAAAAGGTTAATCGCGCTAATGCTCTGCGTACCACAAACGAGCATCGATGGGGCGAAACCATCGAAAACAAAACGTATATGCCAAAACCACACACACAGGAAGCAGCACCCGCTGACGATCAGTCAGGAAAAGCTGCAGGTGACCAGAAGCCAGCCGATAAGGGTGGTAAAGAATCCTCAAATGGTCAATCGATTGCACAAGTTGCAGGAGGTGAAAGCGATTCTAAAGGCGGCAAGCCTAAAGAGGGTGACGATCGGGACAGTCTCATAGTCGACCTCAAGAAAGAGAATCGTGAAATGAAAAAAATGATCCGTGACGAGGTCATTCCAACCATTCGAGATTTGCAGGAGCAGATCAAGAAAGGTGGTTCGCGCGGTGAAGACGCTAAAGACGAAGTCGAAGCGCTCATCGAAGGAAGTGCAGATCCAGAGTTCACACGAAAGCTGGCGAACGCCCTCCTCTCAAAGTCCAAGAAGCAATTCGAAGACGAGTACCTTTCAGATATCAAAGACATCAAGAAGAAGACAGAAGATCAGTCAAAGGAAATTAACAATGCACAGATTACCGGCGCAATCTCGAAAGAGTTTGACCGAGTAATTGCGGATAATCCTGATCTTGGAAAAGTCGCCAAAAAAGAAGCCGTGAGGAAGTACATCATGTCGAGCGAGGAAAACCTCGGTCGAACGATGGAAGATATCCTCGAGGAACTCTATGGAGATGCAGTAAAGCCGGAAGCCGGAATGGAAGGATACAGCTCACAAGGCGGTAATCACCAGAAGGAGCCGGACTATACCAAGCCATCCGAGGATGATCACAAGCGCATTGCTGAATCCCGTGAACGTGGTGGTCAAGAATTCGGTAAGTACCAGGAAGGTCTTATCGACCGACTGACTCATCGATCCCGTCATCGCTCGAAGTAATTGATATCTGAGAGGGCAAATTATTCGCCCTAATTTATCCCTCTCATGTTAGTTCAATTTAAAGAACAATTCGACAACGCCTATCAGGCTGTGTTCGACAAAGTGCTTGTGGCGATGGAGATCGCCAACACACGCCTCGAGAAGAAACTCGAGTACGGAGCAAGCGTCAAGCGTGTGAAGTATTCTCTTGCACCGATTCGTATTCGAAACATTACGATCGGCGTGAACCGAACCATTGACCAGCTCAATGACTCCGGAGAAACCCTTCTTGTAAACAAGAACAAGGGTGCAGACTTCCGTGTCTCGAAGAAAGAAATGATTCAGGCAGGCCCACTGAATCCGGCCGAGACTATCGGTGCCGAGGTAGCAAAAAAGCTCTCTCGTTACATCGATGCCGATGTCTTCGCGCAAGTAAAAAATGCGCTCCAGACATTCGATACCGGCGACCTCACCACAATGAGTTCGAACGGAACGGCGATCGTTCTTTCCACTACAAACATTCCTCAGCTTTTGGCTCAGGGACGTGCAAAGCTCCGAAAGGCAAACCAGGATCTCACCAGTCTTGCACTTGTCCTCGACAGTTATGGTGGATCGGTGATCGAGCAGTACGTCATGTCTAAGAACATTGACCTTGCTGCTGCAGCCTTCAAGAACGGCTATGCCGGTCCTGTCGGCGGTGCGGAGCTTTACCTCTCCGAGAACCTTCTCGCAGAAGCTGTGATCACGATGTCGGCGAACCCGACAGCTGGTCAGACATTCTCCCTCAATGGATTCGTGTACACCTTCGTAGCAGCAATCGGTGCTACGCCAGGTAACGTCCTTATTGAAGCCGGTGTCGACGCTACTCGAGATAACCTCATTGATGCGATTCACCAGACGACTGGTACCGCAGGAGTGAAGTATGTCGCGTGGACTGACACTGACCCTGGTTACGATCAGTCCAACTGGGTCGACTTGCAGCTTGCTGCAGTCGACAGCGATGGAGCAGACACTATCACCATTACCGGAACTGGTTCAGGTCGACTTGTATTCGGCGGAAACGCTACTTACACAGTCACTAAGAACCTCGTACACGCTTACTACGGTAAGAAGGGTGCGATCGACGTGGTCATCCAAGACCTTGCCGAGATGGAAATGGTGGACGATCCGTACCAGCGAGCAAAGATCATCCGCGCAGATGCGATCTACGGAATCTTTACCTTCGCAGACGGAAAGCCACAGTTCCTCGACGTGTTACTCCAGTCTTAATGACTGCACTGTCCTCAGCTCACGCTGGGGTCCAGTGCCAGAAGCAGGGCTAATCCTGCCTCTGGCACTGGAAAAATAAAACATTATGGCAACACCACTAACCGGACAACAAATCATAGACCGATTCGAACTCTACACGGACGACACAACCGACTTGTCGAGCGATGAAGAATTGATACTCGCAAACGATAAGTTGCGCCTTATTTATATGGAGCAGCCCTGGGAGTTTTTGCGCCGAAAGAAATCAGGGAATGTAGAGAGCGATGGCAAGATCACCCCTCCCACTGACTTCGATGAGCTGATGGAAAACTACAGTGAAGATCCAACGATCGGAGAGCCAATCACTAAAGTGGTATACGTTGGTCGGTCCCCATACCTCGTGGTTCCGATGGGGCAGAGAAACGCAAATAATTACAGCAATGTCTGCTGGATTGATCCCACGGATGGAAAGATTAACTTCGCGCAAAGTCCAGGCTCAGGCGCTACTTACGAATTCGACTACAAGACCAGTCCTGATGACATCACAGTGGGAACATCACCAAAACTCCCTCCCGAATACCATCCTATGGTCGTCTTCTCAATGCTCATCGACGAAGAAATTATCAAGAAGTCAGAGAAGGCAAGAAGCAGCATGCAGGACAACTTCGTGCAGTATCAGCGATACCTAAAGAATCTCAAGTTGCGCGATGCGAGATTCAAACTCATCTAAATTATGGCCGATCATGAAATTAAAAAATTCGCATCGGGAGTACACAATCGTGAAGACAATGAAGACACGCCTAAAGACAGTGCCAAGGATTCTCTCAACTGGTTGACGATTGATGGAAAGATAGAACTTGCTCGCGGAAAGGTGACGGTCGGGAGCGAAGGTGTCGCTGGTACATGCCCCTCGATTCATATCGGCTATAAGAGTACCGGAGTGGCAATACTCTGGCGCAAGATCGCAACCAAGATTCAATATTTCAATGGTCTTACTTGGATAGATGTCGTTACAGGACTCAACGCAAACGATTTATATATTTTTACAAACTACAGCTCGCTCACCGGAGCATGGACTTTTGCCGGTGGTCCAGGCGGATTATTCAAATTCGCAAATGCCAATCCGAATGACTATATCCAGCTCTATACCACAACTGATTTCTTTTGCGGCTTTCCTCTTATCGACAAAGCCCGAATGTACCTGTGGGGTATAGCAAAAGATCAGACTAGTCTTTATCGAAGCTACATCGACGTACAGAGAGATGGTACCAGTTTTACTCAAGTGGCGAACGAAAACATCGCAAGCGGAAACGGATCGCAAGTTACATTCTCCGGAGTGCTGGCGTTTAAACCTGGTCAGCCGAAACGAAACTGTGGACTCGTGACGATCAGATGCACTGACGGTAGCGGAGAATTATTTACTGACGACAAGAATGGAAATCTAAAGGGAAGCGCAGGCGGAATCGGCACGATCAACTACATAACCGGAGCATGGAGCGTGACTTTTGTGACTGTACCTGGTGCTTCAGCGAACAATATTCAGGCAACCTATGTCTGGGAGAATAGCACAGTCAAAGGTGTTGCTGATTTTACATATAGCTCCGCTCGTCTTGCTGGAGAAGGGGATGTGATTAGACAGGATGAAGGTGGCGATGCAATTCAGCAACTAGTGATTGGTATCGATGGAAACTACTACTCCCTGAAAAAGCAGAGCGCGTACCAGCATAAATACACTGATGATGATAAGACCTTCAATAACCAAGTGGTCCGCAGAAACATCGGTGTACTTACACGAAAAAGTGTTGTTACTACAGGTCGTGGAGTTGTCTTTATCAACACCGCAAATCCTGATCGTCCACAGCTTACGGTCCTAGAAAAGAATCCTCTCGGAGATGACATCCTTGCGACTGAACTAATCCCACATTTTTCATGGGAGAAGTTTGATTACTCGGATGCCGTCATGGAAACCTACGGACAATTTATCGTCCTCTCTTGCCGCGCTCAATCAAGTATTGTGAACGACCGAACGCTTATCATCGACATTGTAAAAAATACTGTCGACATATCGAACTACGGCATGAAGGCGCTCGCAAAAGACTCTGGCGTACTTTACGGAGGAAGCCCTCATACTCAAACAGTTTATAAAATCCTGAACGGTTTCGATGATGACGGATATGTCATTCAAAACAACTGGGATAGCAAATACGAAACCTATGGAGTCCGAAGATTAAAGAAATATCGCCGCTTGCGATACAGAGGCGAAATAGATCCTGCCCAATACGTGGAAGTTTATGCCGATTTTGATGCAGTCGGATACGTTCTCGTCGGCACAATTCGAGGAGATGCCACATATGTAAATCGCACAAGTCCCTCGAGCGTGGGTACGACCATGATCGGCGAAGCTGCCGTCGGAGGCGATGGTGCGGCCCAGGTATATCCATACGAACTGCAAATTAAGGCAATGAAGATCCCCAAATTCCGCCGCCGAAGCATTCGGTTTGTGGCCAAGGGGATCGGATACGTGAGCATCATGGAGTCGGTTGACTGGGACATCCTGACTTACGAGGACAAATTACCAAAGGTTTATCGCCAAAAAGAGCATGTAAGCCTCGATGGCAAGCAAGTCAACCAGTAATTCCTACAGATATTCATTTTTTAGAGCAGATACTCATATCATGTCGAGCAAACTCACAAAAGTAGTCGCAAACTTCGAAACCTCTCTCGCCACCAAGCTCGGAAATGGTGCTGTTGCTGGTGCTTTAACGAGCATAACCGATAAGAACGGAGTGGTTCTGCCAAATGCGAAATACTGCATGATTGTCGACCGAGGAACCGGCGACGAGGAACATTTACTCTTCGATCTAACCGGCAATGCGATGTCCAATATCGTGAGTGTGTCCCGCCAAGGCGCACAGGTGGTAGGGGTACAAAACCTAAACGGCCATCGTGCTGGTGCCAAGTGCTATCTTACGGACTTTGTGAACCTCAAGGTCATTGTAGACATGCTGAATGGCGATGAAGTATTCGATGGATCAAAGCCACTTAAGTATGATTCAGCCCCTGCTCTTAGCGATCCACGTCATATTCCGGATAGGGCATATATCGATACATCCCTGGCCAATAAAGCGGAACTTGCTGCCAACAATGTTTTTACTGGACAGAATTCCTTTACTCAATCTCCAACTATTCCAAGTGCGGTGTCATCGAACCAGCCGGTCACATTGTCGCAGCTTATGGCAGCTGCACTTGTTGGTATCTCTGCCGGATTCGAAAACGTAGACATTGTCAGAAACGACGACGGAAGCGTTCGGTCCATACATGACAACGTGAATGGAAAAACATATGTCATGCAATACGACCGAAACGGTTTCTTACACGCCTTCTATGACGGCATTTCGAGATCAAAAATCGCCACTGTCGACGGCCGACTTATTACAAGCGTAACTAATTAAAAATAAATTTATGAGCGTAACACTATTCACAGACAAAAAACCACAGGCAGTTTCTCCGAAAGGAGAGTGGCTCTTCCCTCAAGTAATGATGATGGAAGTAAACCGCCTCGGACAACTCAGATACCCAGCAGTAAAAGCTAGGGGAACTCTTACCCTTGCTCTCAACGTGGTGAACGGCGAAACAGTCCTCATTGATTCCAAAACCTATGTCTTCGTGAATACGCTCACTGGTGTTGATGGTCAGGTGAAGATCGGAGTAACGAAAGAAGAATCAATTGCAAATCTGATAGCAGCCGTAAACCTCGAAGGAACTCCTAACTCGCAATACACAACCCAGACGACCTTGCATCCTACTGTTTATGCAAAAGTAGGTTCTACAACTGCAAAACTTCTCGCTATTGCAAAAGTCGGTGGTGTTGCCGGCAATTCAATTGTTCTCGGCGAATCACTCGCAGGCGCGGGCAACCAATGGGATGCCGCAACCCTCGGAACTACAGTAGCGGGTGTAGATGAATCTGATGCAGACTCATTTATCCAACCTCACTATTACGGAGGTGTGAACAACAACTCCGGTCAGCAATACAACGTGCGCGAAATGTACTACCACGGAGGTGGAGAGTCTGATGCGTCCGATGACCGACTCTGGCAGCATCGACATGCCGTGATGAACTTTCCGATGAAAGAGTACAAGCTCCTTGCGGGCGCGACTCGAAAACTCTTCATGCCTAACAACTTGGATCGACTCGTAAAACGAATTGATGTACTCAACGTAAAATCTTTCCTCAAGCGACCAGAGTGGCAGTCAACCATTTCCTCTCCATTCGCAGAAAGCACAAACAACGTCACATTTCACACAGTAGAAATGGGAGATGATAGATTTGCACTTTTCTACCGCCAGCAGGCAGGAACTTCGGGTATCTACGTCATCATCGGACAGCTTGCTGCAAACGGAGTGATCACATGGGGAACTCCCGCCATAATCACAACACTCGACCAGTTTGATTCGAACTTCGATGCTGTTCTTGTAAGTACAAATAAAATTCTCTGCACATTTGGAAACGGAGCAAGCACCTTCATTCAAACTTCCACTATCACTGTGTCAGGTACAGTGGCATCGGTGAACACGCCGGTCCAAGTTGTTGCGACAAACTTCACATGGAAGAAACTCTGCAAGCTGGATACTGACAAGGCACTTCTTGCCGTATTTACTGGGACCACACTCTCGATCTATGTGGTCACTGTCACCGGAACTGTTCCCTCATACGGATCAGTAGTAAACCAAACAAACTCGCAGTATCCGCACATCGTCCAAAACGGAACAGATAAAGTCCAGCTTGTGTATTGGGACAGCTCAGGCTCGAGAGTGAGATCTTCCGTGATCACGGTGACAGGTACGACTCCAACTATTCAGGCTTCAATCATCATCGGATATGAAGGTAGCTTTACTTATAAATCGAACACTATTGTTCAGGTGGCAACAGACAAATTCGTCTACTACCACTACAACGGAAATCTCCATCCATATCGAGGGCGTGATAGAGCAAAGTTCGTCATGCTCAACATCACTGCAAACACGACTGCAATCTCTCATACGCTCGAAATGCGAAACGGAGTATATGACGGAAACATCACTTATTTCAAAAAGTTAGATACGAATAACTGGATGATGTGGAATAAGCCTCAAGGCCGTGTCGGTAAGCTGACGCTCGATCTTACAAATAACCTGATGACCATCAATGATATCCCTTACCAACACAGCATCTGGGATCACGATTCTTATCAGACAAATATGATGCAGAAACTTGCTGAGACTAACAATATCCAGCGTGCCGCTGATCCAGCAATTACGACAAATGGATGGGTGTTCATGGCTACTGATAACAACGTCAACGGCGGAATCGTTGCGTGGTCCGATAAGACATTCAGCTTCGAAGTCTATCTCGATGACGAACTTTTCGGCACATTCAACAAGACAATCCCAGGAACTATTGAAGGTGTGATCATTCGACTTCCTCTCAATCGTTTTGAAGCGGCACTCAAGATTAAGAACCCAGGGGCGGTCGACCTGTTCTTCATGATGCCTAACCTTGTAACGGCAATCGAATAAAAACTCATGGCATCGTACACGATTAAATACGGCGACACCTTAAGCGGCATCGCAGCACAGTCAGGAAAGAGCATCCAAGAATTGATGCGTCTTAATCCGTCCATAACTGACCCGAATAAAATTCAGGCCGGCCGTACTTTGAACGTGGGTGATAATGCCCCAGCTCCGGCCCCAGCCCCAACTCCAACCCCTGCAGCAAAACAGACGATCGCCCAGGTGGCAAAAGTCACTGTGCCAAATTATGTAGAAGATCCTACCACTTCAAAAATTGGTCAAAGTCTCAAGAATCAGGCTACTGACAAGGTGAATGAGGAGGCTATACGAGCAGCAACTAGATCCCGTATTCAGGGTCAAATTGACGCTATAAACGCCGCTGTGGCAGATCAGATAGCAAACTTCAGGAATACAACCGGAAAGAATCGCCAGGGCCAGAGCTATGCACTTGCGGCAGCCGGTGGTCGTATCGGAAGCGCGACCGGAGAGGCAGAATTCAGGACGACTGAAGACTATAACAATCAGGAAGAAAACACTTATCGAAGCGAGGCGAACGTGAAGATCTCTTCTCTCCTCGGTGCTGCAACTCGTGATGCTCAAACAGAAATCGAAGCGAAACGCGCAGCGATCAAAGAGGGTGCAGATAAATACTTCGAGTTCCTCGAAACTCAAGGTCAACGCAAAAAAGATCAGGTTACGTCTTTCCTTCGAAACATGCTGGCACTCAGAGTCGATCCTAATGAAATCGATGATAAAGACTTCGAAAAGTTGGAAGATCAGTACGGCTTCAGCAAAGAACAAATCTCATCTCTCTTCAGCGATATCAAAACTCAAAAAGCGGCACAAGAACAAGATTCAGCAATGTCAGCAGCAGATCTTGAGAAAAAGAAAATAGATATTGAAAAGACAAAAACTGAAATGAATCAGTTCGATCTAAGTGAGGGAGAAGCTCGCTATGTTTACGACCCTGAAACAGGAACCGCAAAACTTGTTGCTGCTCGAGCCAAAACTTATGCTCCTGGATCTACTGGGACACCAGGTACCACGCTCGCATATGACGATGCGAATTACACGCTTGATGCGATTCGAAAATCAAAGGGAGGCAGAGTAATGACACAGGGAGAGCTGAAACCTATCACTGACATCCAGACAATCGTGAGTCAGGCCGACACGCTTACAAGCCTCATCAACACTGTCGACACGGGTCCGATTGTTGGAATCATCAAGAGTAATAACCCATACGACACAAAAGCTCAGCAGATGAAAGCGGCGATCACCGCTATCGTTCCAAAACTTGCTCGTGGAGTTTATGGAGAAGTCGGCGTGCTTACCGATGCCGACATCGAGAATTATTCTCGAACGATCGCAAACCTTCGAAGTACCGCAGACGTGAACAAGGCTGTCATGGCGATGACTCTGGATATTGCTACTCGCTCTCTCGCAAGTCAGCTTAATTCAATGGCAGCCGGCCAGCGTGATGTTTCTCGCTTTGAATCTATCTACACAGGCCTTAACGCCAAAGCGACATCGCTGAAATCAGAACTGGGATACGGATCAGGTCCTGCCACAGAAACCTCCACTTTCACAAGTAAGAGCGGAAAAACATATAACATCCCGAATCAATAACCATGCTTACTCGAGAAAAAATACAACAAAATATTGAAGCACTCGAAAGCCAGGGGGCAAGTCAGCAAGAGATCCAAGAATGGCTCGATACCTTGCCTACTTCTTCAACTCAGCAATCGGAACCACCTAAAAAAGATGGGTTCTTCAAGTCTGTGGGGAAAGCACTCATTTCAAGCGAGCTTAAATTCGGGAAAAGCATCGCTGATGCCTTGCCTGGTTTTGTACCTGGAAGTGCAGCGTGGACAAATAAACAAAACGAAGAACTCATGAAGCAGCATGAGGAGATCGCAAATAATCTTTTGAAGACAATCAAAGAAAAGAAAGCTCGCGGCGAAGACGTGTCTCGTCTAGAAGCAGCACTTCAGCAGCACATCAAAGATACAAGTAAACCGCCGATTGATATAAACGAAACAAATGCGAGCGTGAATAAAAGCGCAAAGCAGATATTCGGTGAAGGGCTTGGAGTGGCGACTGATATCGCTTCATTTGGTACCTATGGAAATGCTGCAAAAGGAGCGCAGACAGGAAAATTGCTAGTGAAAGGCAAGATGAGCGGAGTGCTTGCAAAAGCCCTTCCTTCCACAGCATTCGAGAAGACTATACCGACCGCCACCTCAAAGGTCGCAGCATTCGGCAAGGGATTCATAGAGGGTGCAAAAGAGGCAGTCCCACTTGGCGCAAGCTATGGTGCGGCATCTTCGATGCAGGCAGATGAAGACCTTCCAACGATCCTGAAGAAGGCGTTCGGAAGTAGTGTTATTTCCGGCGTGATAGGCGGCACTCTTTCGGGGTTCGCAAACATGAAGAATGTAAGTCCTGAGACTCTGAAAAAAGAAGCTGTTGAAAGTTATAAGCGGGGACTCAATGCAACGAAAGAAAAGTACAAAGAACAGGCAGACAAAATCATCCCTGACCTTCTCGATGAGAAAGCCTGGGGTACTAAAAAACAGCTTATTAAAAAAGCTGAGAGTGGCATCAAACTTTCAAACGAGGAGTACGCAAAACTCGGCGAACTCGAGGGAACAGTCAATACGGATGGGTTGCTTAGTAAAATTGATGACGAGATTTCAAACTACTCTCAAGGGGGTCGAGCATTTACTGAAAAGACAACTTCGGTCCAAAGTACCATCGATAATCATCTTGCTACTGCAAAACAGATACTTGCCGATCCCGATATGGCAAAGCAGGTAAAAAAAGCAGGAGGGATTCCTGCTGTCATTGCCGATTCAAAGAGAAACATCGTAGACCAACTTCGACACAATGGACTTGATGACATTGGCGATCTTATCGATAACTTAGACCTTGGAAAAATGGATAGTATTGATGAATACTCTCGCACTCTCAAGCATGCTGTCGCTGAAGCTATGCCAAATCGACCGATCTCTGTGAACGTATCGAAAGTAAATCAGCTCAAGAAACTCCGTGCAGATATCGAGGCATATCATTTATCTACCAAACCATTTGAAGCATATCAGCAAGATCTTCGAGAACTTGCTCAGGATTATGGAAACGTAGTTTACGAAACTCGAAAGAGTCTGAAAACGGTTGAAGATAACGGCACACTTTCTCAGGTACGAAAAATTGATGGAGCGATCCGTGAGCTTTTGAATACAAACAATCCAGATTACGAAAAAATAAATAAAGTGTACACGCTCAACTCGCGTCTATTCGACATCTTGGATGAAACTGCAAAGCGCAGGGAAGCACGACCACTCATCTCATGGTTCAACGCTGTGATGGGAAGTAGCGGAGCAACGATCGGTGGAACGGCCGGTGGCTTTGCGGCAGGTCCTGCAGGATCGGCGGTTGGAACTGTTGCTGGCGGAAGCCTCGCAGTGGGTCTTACAACTGCACTCAACAGTACATGGTTCAACACACTCCGTGCCGTTCAGAAATCGGAGCTTGCAAACAAACTGATGGAAGTCGGAACATTGAACGCGGCGAAATACTGGGTCAAGCTACTCAACTCCCAAGGTACAAAAGCAGTGAATGAACTTCTGTCTACACCTAAAGAAAAGCTGAACCAAGTGCCAGAATAAAAGCAATAATTGCACCAATCAAAACACCTGCCCATCCAAAGATTGCTCCTCCGATAAAACAGAGAATTGCTAAAGCTATAAAAAATACTGCATAAGGCATGGGCTAATTGTATCCATAGACAGTAAACCAAAGCAAATGTCCTTCACGTAGGTCCTTTTTTGTAATTCCTACAGTTAGAACAAAATCCGCTCTTACCATAAGCGTATGGATAAAACAGAGTCATTCAAGAAGTTTTTATACAACCAGGTCTCACTGGTTATCGGGATCGTGGGTGTGGCATTCGGACTTTTCAATATGCTTCAAGCCCCACAAACAGACATCAAAGTAATAGAAGCCTTAAACAATATCCGAGATAACCACATACACACCATCGAGGAAAATGTGAAGCGCATTGATGATCAGAATCAAGATCAGTACCAAGCAACCTCTGACCGACTCACAAGAATTGAAACGATTCTCAATGAGCGATTACCAGCCAAACAATAATTTTTTATGAACATCTCATTTCAACAGACACCAAACTGTGCGATCGGTCCCACAAAGAAAGTGGCGATCGTAATTCATTTCACACTAGGTGCATATAACGGGGCGGTAAGTTGGCTCTTGAATGCGAACCGACCAAACAGATCATCGGCGCATTATGTAATCGGCCGAAAAGAGGGGGAGATCACTCAACTCGTGAAGCTCAGTGATATCGCATGGCATGCCGGAGCTATCAGCAATCCGAACGATCGCGCAAAGCGGATCATGAGAAAGAACCTCGACGGGTCATGGGTCAATCCAAACCAGTACACCATCGGTATCGAGCTTGCGGCCGGATATGACGTAGATCAGGACGGAGTGGTCGAACCGAACGAGAATGATGTCACTGAGTGGCAGTACCAGCAGCTCACCGAACTCGTGAAGTCCTTCTCAAACAATCCTGACACGGCATTTGTCCTTGATGAGAAAAATATTGTCGTTCATGGCGACATTACTGACTACAAGGAAAAACCGGAGATTGTCCGTACCGAATTACTCAAGCGTTTGTTTCCGGTCCAACCAGTAAATAAGGAGGTCATCAAGTCTCAAATTATCAGCTTACTAAATCAGCTATGAGATATGTATCGCAAATCCTCATAGCGATCGCAGCGTTCCTGTTCGCTTACGCGATCTGGCTCGAGCATGTGCGTTAATAATTAATTTAAAGATATGCAAATATACCAATCAGCATCAAAACTAGTCTTCGTCCTACTTACGGTTACGGCATGCGCCGGCTTCGTAATCGGGAAGCTGCCAGTCGATCAATTCATGATCCTGGCAATCGCGGCATCATCGTTTTACTTCTCAAATAAAGGGGACAATACCCAGCCATTTGCAGGTAAATAGGAGTCAATTGGTCCTTCAAAGCCGTAAAAATAGCCTTTTAGAGGGCTATTTTTGCTTTATTTATCCACATTTGCCCAATAATTGCTTTTACGGCTGTAATCCACTATAATCAGCTATACGCTACATAGCGGTATTTATGGAAGACAACAGCCGAAAATTTGATCATAGAATAAAAACCCCCGATCCTCATATCGTGGCTATTATTGCTGCCATAGATGAGATTAAGGGACAGTTTCGAGCAGGACTTCGAATGACCCCGCAAGCAATAACGAGCCTGCGGAAATCTGTACTCGTAACATCGGCTGGTGCCTCAACTCGTATTGAAGGTGCAAAACTTACAGATGAAGAAGTAGAAAAAATTATGCAAGGTCTTGCGGTCTCAAAATTCGCAGACCGCGACTCGCAGGAAGTCCAAGGGTATCTTGAAACTCTTCAAAATGTCTTCGATAGTTTCGAAACACTTCCGCTCCGAGAAGGAACTATTACTTCGCTTCATAAGGAGTTACTCAAATATTCAAACAAGGACGACACTCATCGTGGTGAATATAAGAAAAAGGAAAATACGGTCGGCGTACTTGGTCCCGATGGCAAAGTGGCTAGGATCATGTTTGAAACCACTCCGGCTTTTCTCACCGCAAAAGAGATGCAGGAACTCGTGGACTGGACAAAGGAGGCATTCGAAAAGAATCGATTTCATCCTCTGCTCATTGTCGCTAACTTCATCGTGGAGTTTTTGAAAATTCACCCATTCGAAGACGGAAATGGGCGACTTTCGCGTGTCCTAACAAACCTTCTTCTTTTGCGATCTGGCTATCCATTCGTGCAATATGTTTCTCATGAGCAAATCATCGAACGCCGAAAAGACGAATACTATCTTGCCCTCCGTAAATCCCAGGAAACATTCAAGACTGATCACGACACAATTTCTCCGTGGTTGAATTTCTTTACTTCAGTGGTACAGGAGCAGGCAACTAAAGCAATTGCTCTCGTGGATGGAGAAACTCAGGATGAAAATCTCTCACCGAAGCAACTCGAGGTATGGAACTATCTCACAAGCGTAGATGAGGCAGGTCCCAGTGAGATTGTGAACGCTACAGGCATTGCCTTGGGAACAGTTCGGCAAGCGTTAGAGCGCCTCGTCGAGCTTAATAAGATCAAGCGTGTCGGGCGTGGTCGAGGAACAAGATATATAAAATTATGAAAAACTTAAATAAACACGATGTAGAATATTTGATCCAATGCCTGAAAGATGGAAAGGATATTCCGCTTGAATATAAATACAATCTATTCCCGACAAAACAAAAGGAGTACGAACTTCTCTATTCCGGAAAGGCTCGTAATGAAGACGTGCTTGCCGACAATGAGGAAGCAAAAGCTGTGCCATTTCAAATTGAAAAGATTTTTAATGGTGAGAAGAATCCTCAAAGTGCAAAGGACTGGCATAACCTCATTGTGTTCGGCGACAACTTGCAGGTCCTAAAAACTTTTTATAGAAACGAAGATCCACTTGTAAAAAATAAGATTAAAGGAAAGGTTAAATTAATTTATATCGATCCTCCATTCGCCACTGAAAGTGAATTTAGAGCAAGTGAAGGCCAAAAAGCCTACTCAGACAAAGTAAAGGGAGCAGACTTTGTTGAATTCTTGCGAAAAAGACTCTTGATCGCAAGAGAGATTCTGGCAGAAGATGGAGTTATTTACGTCCATCTCGACCTGAAGATGATGCACTATATGAAAGTCTTAATGGACGAAATATTTGGTAAATCAAACTTCCTGAATGAAATAACCTGGAGGCGTAACGTGGTTCGAGGAAGAAAGGTTGACTCAAGGTATTTTCCATTCAACCGCGACGTTCTTCTCATTTATGAAAAAAATATTGGTCAGGCTACCTGGCATAATAGTGCTGCAAAAGGTGAGAAGCTGGTCCCTGAAAGTGAGTACAGAGATTATGGCTACAAGAAAGATGAGCATGGTTACTACATCGATAGCGCCCGAAATGATTATACCGACGAAAGCGTTATCGAACTTTTCAATCAGAATAGAGTATATATAACTCTCGGTGGAAAACTTGTCATCGACAAGAAAAACAAGAAGGTTTCTACTACAAAAGGAAAGATCAGAATCAAAGCCTATCGAGAGGTGCGTGATGGATTTATTGTCGAAGTTAAGCATACAGATAATATCTGGGACGATATAAGCGGCATGGGTACGAACTCCGATGTTGACTTTGACTACCCAACTCAAAAACCAGAAAAACTCCTAGAAAGGGTGATCGAGTCATCAACAAACAAAGGGGATCTGATACTCGATTTCTTCATGGGAAGTGGGACGACTTTGGCTGTAGCTGAAAAACTCGGTAGACGTTGGATCGGCTGTGACATTGGTAAATTGGCTGTCTATACGGCTCAAAAAAGACTTTTAGAGATACCACAAGGCAAAAACCTGAAGAATCCCAAAGAGCTATACGGAAAGCCGGCAAGCTCGTTCGCGGTTGTTACTTCCGGCCTCTATGATCTTGGAAAAATATTCCAGTTGCAAAAGGATGAATATATTGAGTTCGTAAAAAGACTCTTTGAAATCGAGGATACCAAAGCAAAATCAGTCGGAGGAGTACCTATCGATGGTAAACGCAGAGAGTTTTATGTAAAGATATTTCCATATTGGGAAGTCAAAAATGCAAGTGTCGATGAAAAATATCTAAAAGAATTGCACAAGAACTTAGGCTCAAAGATCGATGGAAGATTTTATATTGTCGCCCCAGCCAATAACGTCAATTTTATCAGCGACTACCATCAGATCGGCGACATACGTTACTATTTCCTAAAGGTTCCATATCAAATTATTAAAGAGCTGCACAAGGTCCAATTCAAGAAACTTAAGCAGCCACAAAGAAAGAGTCAGGTCAACGATCTTGATGAAGCTATCGGTTTCCACTTCATCCGACAGCCGGAAGTTAAGTCAGAAATAAAAGCCTCAAAGGACGAGGTGGTAATTAAGATCAAAAAGTTTGAATCAGCCTACACTATCGATGAAGCTGGTGAAAAGTTGAAGAACTTCGAGAGTCTGGCTATGGTGCTTGTCGATCTAAATCATAAGGCCGATCAATTTATAATGAGCAAATATTTCTTTGCGCAGGATCTTCTCGGTAAGCAAGCAGATGAGGACGATAAAACGGATGAGGAGATCCGAGCTGAATTACAAAGTCGTAAAGACATCAGCATCAACTTTGACCGCAAAGAGTGCGGAAAGGAGGTCGCTGTGGTATATGTCGACATTTACGGTAACGAATTCCGCGAGGTTTTCAAAATAAAATAATATGGCCGATATAAAGATTTATAAAACTCAAGATTTAATACTACAGGTAAAGAAGAACTTTGACCCTGCAAAACTGAAACTCAAGCAATGGGTTAATTTTATCGATGTACTCTGCGGAGATCGTGAATACCAAAAAGAAGCGATTCGAGATGCTATCGTCTACCTCGCTTCTGGAGAATACAAATCGATTGAAGATCTCGTAAACGAAAACTGCCGCAGCAACGCAGAGCTGAGGGGTCGCTATAAGGATGTTGGCGAATATGAAAAAAACCTTCAGATTCCACACAAGCTATCTGGAGTCATAGATCTTGCGACGGGAACCGGAAAAAGCTACGTGATTTATGGTATTGCGCAGATCGCTCTTGGTCTTGGCCTTGTCGACAAAGTCCTCGTACTTTCACCTTCGTTAACAATTGAATCTGGCCTCAAGGAAAAGTTCCAAAATCTCTCTGGTGACGATCGCATCAAATCAACCCTACCCGAATCGGCAGTATATAAAAACCCTCGAATTATTGATGCGAATAGCACAATAAAGGATGGTGATATTGCCGTAGAAAACATTCACGCAGTATATGACCGAACTGGCTCTTCGATTCAAGATAGCCTTAAAGGAAAAGGCGAAAGAGTGCTGGTGCTAAGTGACGAAGTCCATCATGCCTACAACGCTACAGGCGATACTGATATCAAAAAATGGAAATCGTTCCTGCTTAATCCTGACTATGGATTTAAATATATTCTTGGATTTACAGGAACAGCTTATATCGATGATGAATATTTCAATGATGTGATCTATAGATATTCAATAAGAGAAGCTGTTGATGACAAGGTGGTAAAGTCTGTCGATTATGTCTCGAGCGATGAGAGTATCGATACAGACGAGAAGTTTCAAAAAATCTATGATAACCACGACGAGTTCGTAAAGAAATACCGACTCATAAAGCCACTAACAATCCTGGTCACTAAGGATATTTCTAGGGCAAGATCCTTAAGAGAAGAATTAATTGATTTCCTCCAAAAACAAGAAAGGCTTGAGCGCGCGGCCGTCGAAGAAAAAGTATTGATTGTTACCTCGCATAAAGACCATAAGAAAAACATAGCTCTCCTGAAAAGTGTTGATTCGAAAGAAAGCCCAGTCGAATGGATCGTTTCTGTATCCATGCTTACAGAGGGATGGGACGTAAAGAATGTCTTCCAGATCGTCCCTTGGGAAGATCGAGCCTTCAACTCAAAGCTCCTCATCGCACAGGTCCTCGGACGAGGTCTGCGTGTACCTGAAGAATATAAGTCACCTCAGCCTAAAGTAAGAGTCTTCAACCACGATGCCTGGAGCCGTAACATCCGTGGCCTTATTGATGAGATCCTTGAAATCGAGGTCCGTCTTAGTAGTGTCCCTCTATCAACAGGCGACAGATCAAAATATCACTTCGACCTATACAACATCGATTATACGAAAGTAGAAAAGGAAGTCGGAGCAAAAAAGGATACTGAAATATTCGACTATTCTAAAGGGTATGTGAATCTTGTTGCTCAAGTTGAAGACGTAGACAAGGCAACCGAATACGAAGACCTTCACGGCATCATAAAACAAAAGCACACCATCGTTCACAAGGAAACTTTTTCTGTTGATGAAGTGGTGGCCAAGATCGTAGATACATTCAGAACTCGAGATTTTGAAGCAAAGATAAGATTTCCAAAGGGAACATATAGAAAAGAAAGCCTTCCTCCTGAAAAAGAAATAAGGGAGTATGTTCTTGAATCGATGCGCAAGGTGGGTATTAAAAGCGGCGTTCTTACTGACGACAACGCGAACCGAATCTTTAAAGCCTTCCAGACACTCTTCAGACCGAGGGGATCAACTATAGTGCTGAGCCGAGAAGTCGATGCGCCTAAAAAAATAAGCACTAAAGAACTCGAGCGCGAGAGTATGGCTGTAGGCGCAATCAAGCATGGATCAACCATCTTTTATACGGATGAATACGAGAAGGAATGCACACCCGACCAGATCGATATAATCAAAGATATTATCGAAGATGAAAGGCTTCCTCGAAGCGCGAGCAGGGAAGTAAATCACTATTGCCTAAAATCACCTGTCAGCGTGGTCCTCACCAAGCAAGATCCTGAGCGCAAATTTGTAGAGGCATTGGTGAATGCAAAGGTTGCTGAAAATACTGACGCTTGGATTAAATCTCGTGATCAGAATTTCTACAGCATCGAATACTCATGGCGAAAAGGTGAGCATCCTACCCAAGGACACTTCAACCCAGATTTCTTCTTGAAGTTTGGAGATAATATTGTGGTTGTTGAGATTAAAGCAGACGAAGATGACTCTGATGAAAACAAGGCAAAATTAAGATGGGCCAGAGAGCATTTTGAGATCCTGAACGAGGAATTGAAAAAGAACAAGATAAAGCAAAAGTACTTCTTCCATTTCCTAAGCCCTTCAAGCTACTTTGAATTTACAGAGTACGTCCTCGATGGTCGATTATTTAAAGGCGAGTTCCGAAGTTCTTTAGAAGATCTTCTGGAAAAGGCTAATTAATTTATCTAGCCAGTTTGACTCATTATACCCCTGGGGGGTATAATGACAGTATGAGAAAAGATATTAAAGCCAAAGCTGTCCGGCGACTAAAAATAGTCGAGGGCCAGATTCGTGGTCTTCAGAAAATGGTCGATGAAGAAAAATATTGTATCGATATTATTATTCAGGCTTCAGCAATTAAGGAGGCTCTGTCAGGTGTCGAAGATCTGATCCTTGAAAATCATCTCTCAACTCACGTGGTTCATCAGATGAAATCAGGTAAAGATAAACAGGCGATTGATGAGATTTTGAAAATCTATAAGTTAGCTCAAAAGAAAAAGTAAATTATTTATTAAATAAACAAAAATATATGAAACTATCTAAAATAATGCATGTAGGAAGTGTCGTAGCAGGCTTTGTCGGAGTAATTGTATTTGTGGGAGCGCTCATCGGTGGTGGTGACAATCTGGTATTTGGGATCACAAAAATGGATGCGTTAGCATGTTCTGCGATTCTTATTCTGATCGCAACCTGGCTTCAGGTCGCAACTATTCATCACATGATGCTCGAGAAAAAAGGAGAGATTATTTAAATATATGAACCACGCTCATCACAATCATCAACATACAGAGGTAGAGGCCCCTAAAACGGGTGATGTTGTGATGTATACGTGTCCTATGCATCCAGAAGTGATGCAAAGCAAGCCTGGGATGTGTCCGGAGTGTGGCATGAATCTGGTGCCGACAAAGGCAAAGAAAAAAGCGGAGGGGATGGATCACGGCGACCACGACAAGCACGCAGGGCATAAGACAGCGTCATTCCTCACCAAGTTCTGGATCACGCTTGCCCTCACCATTCCCATCTTTTTCTACTCCGATATGGCGATGATGGTGTTCGGCATCCAAGCCCCTCGCTTTGCCGGATCATCCTATCTCTTCCTCCTTATCGGAAGCATTGTCTTTTTCTACGGCGGTTGGATTTTCCTAACGAGCGCGTACCGCGAACTCAGGGCGAAATTGCCTGGCATGATGACCTTGATTTCAATCGCTATCGTTGCTGCATATGTATATAGCGTGTATGCCATACTCTCTGGCCTGGGACACGATCTTCTCTTCGAGCTTTCCTCGCTTATCGCCATTATGCTTCTCGGCCACTGGATCGAGATGCGGTCGGTAAAGGGAGCGCAGGGTGCGCTTAAGGAACTTGCAAAATTGCTTCCCGACACGGCGGAAGTCGTGCGTGGCAATGCTACTAAAATAATTCCGCTGAGCGATCTGAAAGAAGGAGATATCGTGCTGGTAAAGCCAGGCAGCAAGATACCTGCTGACGGCAAGATCATCGAAGGACATTCGGAACTCAATGAGTCGGTCATTACTGGCGAATCAAAGCCAGTAGCTAAGAAAGAAGGGGATGAGGTAATCGCCGGATCGATAAACGGCGATGGCACGCTCAGAGTGCAGGTGACCAAGATCGGCGAATCAACATTCCTTGCGGGTGTCATGCGCCTCGTTGCTGACGCGCAGGCAAGCAAGTCCCGCCTTCAAATCCTTTCTGACCAAGCGGCTTACTATCTCACGATCGTCGCAGTCGCCGCAGGTATCCTCACATTCGGTGCGTGGATACTAGCCTCGGCAGGGGTCGCATTTGCAACCGAACGACTCGTGGCAGTGCTAGTAATCGCCTGTCCTCATGCCCTCGGACTGGCGGTCCCACTTGTTGCCTCGATATCAACCACACTTGCTGCTCGGAACGGCCTCCTTATCCGCCAGCGTCTCGCGCTCGAAGCTGCACGCAAAGTGAATGTTGTCTTGTTTGATAAGACCGGCACGCTCACTAAGGGAGAATTCGGCATCGATGCGATCGTGGCAAACGCAGGACGCTCCGAAGAAGATGTTCTCAAGGTAGCGGCATCGGTCAACAATCATTCGGAACATCCGCTTGCAAAGGCAATGGTGGCTGAAGCGAAGAAAAAGAATTTGCAGCTTACTGACGTAAAAGACTTCGAGCGCATTCCAAGCGGAGGCGCAAAAGGCATGCTCAATGGCATGGAAGTAAGTGTCGGCAATGATCGGCTTATTTCAGGGATGCAGATACCGGCCGAATTCAGGTCAAAATCAGACGCTCTCTCTCGACAGGGCAAAACGGTTATCTATGTCATTGAGAACAAGATACTTGTTGGTGCTATCGCGCTTGCCGATGTTATCCGAGAAGAATCGCGCGAAGCCATCAAGACCCTCAAAGAGGCAGGAGTAAAGACCGCAATGATCACCGGAGATTCGGAAGATGTCGCCAAGTGGGTGGCCGGAGAACTCGGCATCGACGAATACTTTGCAAAGGTGCTTCCACATGAGAAGGCAGAGAAAGTGAAGCTGCTCCAATCGAAAGGAAACAAAGTGGCGATGGTTGGCGATGGCGTGAACGATGCTCCAGCTCTGACTCAGGCTGACCTCGGCATCGCTATCGGCGCAGGCACAAACGTGGCGATTGAATCGGCCGGTATCATCCTTATGAAAAACGATCCGCGCGACATTCCTAAGATCATCAAGCTCTCGAAGCTGACGTACTCAAAGATGATACAGAACCTCTTCTGGGCGACTGGATACAACGTCTTAGCGATCCCGCTCGCTGCAGGAGTATTGGCCTCAAAGGGTATCCTGCTTCAGCCGTGGCTTGCGGCCGTGTTTATGTCGGTAAGCACAGTGATTGTGGCATTCAACGCCATGCTACTTCGCCGTCAAACGCTCTGATTTTTATAAAATATATTTATGAAAGCTCTAAAGACATCCATCGGCATACTGATCCTCACCGCCTACCTCATGGTGGGGGGATTTATGATGATCGGCTCGATGCAGCATCATGAGATGAGCGGCTGTCCGTTCATGCCAGGAGAGCAAGCAATATGCCAGATGGATGCATTCGCCCATATCTCGGCATGGCAGAGCATGTTCGCATCTACAGTGCCGACAACTTTCATAATCGCATTGCTCGCTGTAGCGATCCTGCTTGCGTGGCAGTCTTGGTGGCCTCCTCCTTTACAGATTATTCGCTCGTCTTTATATGAAAGGCGAAGGGAACTGGCCTTCATTCCACTTCTTCAGCAATTGTTCTCTGATGGGATTCTTAATCCTAAGATACCGTGACTGGATGACTTCTCTATTACTCACTTAATCAAACTATAAAAAATTATATGCAAAAAAATTCAATTATTATCGGAGTAATCCTTCTTATCGTCGGTCTCGGCGTAGGATACGGAGTTGGCGCAGCTAAAACTACCCCTCCGCCGAGTCAGAATGTCTCATCGGGCATGCACATGATGCCAAACGGAAGCATGATGGGCGATAACTCGATGGGTGACATGGGCGGCGCGATGGATGACATGATGGCAGGACTTCAAGGCAAGAAGGGCGACGAGTTCGACAAGGCGTTTCTCTCAGGGATGATTATGCATCACCAGGGTGCTGTCGCTATGGCAGAAGCCGCATTGAAGGATGCCAATCACGCGGAAATAAAGCAGATGGCGCAAAATATTATCTCGGCGCAGACAAGCGAGATCAGCCAGATGCAGCAGTGGCAGAAGGATTGGTACAACCAATAAAGGAAAACATTAAGTAAACAAAAAGCAGCCGACGAGGCTGCTTTTTGTTTAGTCAGTGGATCTTAACTTTTCTGGCATATAAAGTTTTAATAAAGAAAAAGTAAAGAAATTATCAAGACTCCCCTTGAAGCTTAAAAATTGGTATACTTAGAGTACAAATGGCAATATCTGATCAAGAGAAAAATGATATATGGGCAGAAATAGAGCAAAAATCGCCAGATTTGCTCAAGGTTTTCTTATCGTTAAAAAATGAGGATGAATTAAAGATGTTTTTTAGAGATCTCATGAGCGAGCGAGATCTACGCGAATTTGCAATGCGGTGGGAAGTAGCAAAAAAACTCGATGCGGGCGAAACCTATGAAAAAATCCAAGAGCAATCTGGCGAGGCAATGGCTACAATTGCAAAGATTAGTCGATGGCTCAAAGAGGGTACTGGAGGATATAAAATGATGATCGACAGGTTCAAGAAATAGTAAAGAAAAGTTAAAGAAAAAATAAAGTCTTAATTAGCATTGCGGCTCATAAAAAGTTAAACTGATTACTGACAACGTAGTCAGTTCTTTTTCATAAACCATAAACAAGGAGGTCTCATGCATTCTGCAGAATCAGATCGTCATGGGACCTACGTGGTTACCTATGACGTGGCAAGTCGTCTTCAGGCTTTCAGCCCGAGGACTCTCACAATCCCGCGTCCGGATGACCAGTTGTTCGAACGCTTCCACATGAGCCTGTTCGAAAAGATTCAGCAGGCTCTTCCAGGCATCACGATCGACACAATCGAGATGGGCGAACTCAGGCGCAAAATCTGGGAGCAAGTAAACGCCCGCATCACTGATCTCGATCAGCAAGCGGTCCTCAGCACCTGTCCAGAAATCGCCAACACGAACCCGAAAAGCGAAGGCTTGCTCCTCAACATCAACCGGCTGTTCAACACAGACGGACAGTTGATCGGGCATGGTCCTCGTCCAGGGTTCGAGCCTCTCGAGAAGCAATACGATGACCTGGCGAAGAAGATCGCTGGGCGTTCCGTCGTCCTTATCGAAGACGGGGCATTCAGCGGTGGCACTCTGCGCTATGTCCTTCATGAGCTGAACAGCCGTGGCATCACAGTCACGGCGATCATTATCGGCTTCTGCTGCACCAGGGCAAAGTTTGTCCTCGGCCACGTCTTCAAGGGCGAGCTTGTGATAGTGCATCCGATCGAGAACCTTCTCGACTGGATTCCCGACCACGACCTCATCCCGTTCATTCCGAACTGTGGACGTGTCCTCGGCGAAGCGGTAGATCACAGCTTCCTGCCGGTACGGACAAAAGACGGCTTCAGCTGCGCCTATCCTTACATCCTGCCATTCGGGAGGATCGAGGAGTGGGCAAGCCTGCCGATCGAAGGCGCTCGGGAGTTGTCGAGGCTTTGCTTGGAAACGAGCATCGAGCTGTTCGGCCGCTTAGGGCCTAAAATGACGATAGGCGAGCTTTTGGAGGCGAATCCAAGGGTATCAATGCCTATCGAAATTGGCGGTCATGAAGCATTACCTGACCTCACCACAGAAATCGTAGGCTTTTTAGAGCAAGTGCGGAAAAGACTGGGGTAACTCACGTCCTTCTTCATGAAAAACAGTCGCATCGCTCAAAAGGCGGTGCGGCTTTTCCTTTTCCATGCCTAAAAAACCCTTATTTTACTTGACTTTACAGCTTTTTTTCTTGCGTGTAGTTTAGAACATACATTGTCCTTCTTGACAATGGTACGGCACTCTACTAGGATAGAGTACACAACCGAATAAGAAATCCATTGTCCCGAAAGGGATCAGCCGGCAACGGCAGATGCTAACAATGCGACTTTGACCCGAGCATCATCTTGCTATGTCCACCAGGGATAGAGTAAGATGAAGAGGCATACCCGAAAGGGTATGATCCCAAGCTTGGGAATGGCCAAAAACTAATAAGTATTAGGCCGCCGAAAGTCCACTTTGATTAGCATCTGGGTGGACTTTTTGGTTGGCCATAATATGAAATTTAGTGACGCAATAGAAGAATTCAAAAACTGGAGAGGCTTCAAAGTCTCAGGCCAAACGGTGATCCGCTATGATGCGGTCCTCCGTATTTTTTGCTTAACATTTGGCGATCCGGATATTGAACAAGTCCAGATTCATCACATCCTTCACTACATGAAGGAGATGGAACGCCTTGGCTGGAAACGCAATGGTATTACTATCGTGGCCCTTGGTCTGCGAAAGTGTTTCGAATATTACAACTTGAGAGGATATAACTGCGTCAATGAATCCCTTATTCCGCTGCCAAAGAAAGAGTTCAACATCCCGCGCGTGGCCAATGAAGAAGATTTCAAAAAGCTGGTGAAGGCAATACCGGACGATGACGATCCGGTCCATATTCGTAACCGCGCACTTATCCATGTAGTCTGGGACTCCTGGGCGCGCGCCGGCGAAATCATTTCCCTCGATATCGAAGACCTCAAGTTCAATAAGGACTTGTCTGGTAGCGCAATTATCAAAACTGAAAAATCGAGAGGCCGCCGACCGATCCGTGAAATATTCTGGACCGCAAAGACCGGCAAGTATCTCAAAGCCTGGCTAAAGAAAAAATCAGAGATCCAGAAAGACATGGTCTATGAAGACACTAACGCCGTATTCACCTCAATAAGAAAGTGCGGTAAATACGATGTAAGAGGTCGTCGCATGTCGGGTCGCGGTGTTTGCGAAGCATTCCGCGTTGCATCGAATTATGCAGGCCTTCCATCAATCTTCAACGCACACTCAGCCCGCCATTATGGAGGCCGCAAGATCATTAAGGAAGGAGGCGCGAGTGCTGACGTTACAAACATACTCGGACACTCAAACCTTGAGAGTTCGCAATTCTACACAATGATGTGGGGTAATGATCTTAAAGAGCGATGGACACTTTTCCAGAAAAACAACCCTGGAAATCCCAAGAACGATAAAGCAAGACTCAATAAGAATCTAAAGAGCATTGCAAGTATGGATAATATGGATAACGCACAAGAAGTCTTAGAAAACTTTATCGAATACATGCAAAAGGGGAACGTGCCAACCCATCATCAATTCCTGAGCGCTCCAAAAAGGGCAACTACAGTTCGTACACCAGGAGGTGGTAGATGGTCAAAATCTTAATTCCTCCTTTTCGATTTAGAAAAACCGAATAAGATACTAGTCTATGGCCAATAAGCCACACCAAAAAAGAAATGACGAGATCGTCATGCTACATGACTACGATCCGGTCCAGTATTCCTTTGCAAGTCTGGCAAACCGATACACCAATAGCAAAACAGGGAAGCCTTTATCGAGGTCTACTATCCATGAAATTTACATGCGAGAAAAGGCCAAAATGGGGGACAAAAAAGCTCAATCTTCAGGGGTCATAAAGGCCAAATATCCGAGCCTAAATACTTGTTAACAGGGTCCTTTTTGTTGCTTGCTATGTGTCAGGAGTTCGAGTAAAATTGTTGTGTAAGTCCTTTGACAACTACACACTTCGCTCGCCTGCTGAGCTTCTGAGCCATTTCTCGGAATTTTAGCAGGTGAGCGGGCGAGGTTTTTTCTCGAAAAAGTGATACAATAAGCGCATGAAAGGTCCACAACTTACCTGCTGGTACAGTAATGAAATAGGGTATACCCATTCACTTGTTCGACATGTGAAGAAAGTTGCTGAGAATATGTAGATCATATGAAGAAAAGGACCCTGCAAAGGGTCTTTTTGATTGCATTTGTCTAAAACTTATATTATACTGTATCACCATAGCGGGGTAGAGTAACAGTAGCTCGTCAGGCTCATAACCTGAAAGCCTTGGTGCAAATCCAGGCCTCGCAACAAGAAAAACTTATGTCTGTATAGCTCAGTCGGTTAGAGCGTGGGACTCATAAGCCCAAGGTCGGAGGTTCGATTCCTCCTACAGACACCAGTATATCCTCGGTACCCCTTTTATTTTCCTGAAAATTATGTATAATATGTACCCATACGCGGTGGTAGCTCAGCTGGTTAGAGCGCTCCCCTGTCACGGGAGAGGTCGTGGGTTCAAGTCCCATTCACCGCGCAAAGTAAAAAAAGAAAAAGACCCTAGAAATAGGGTCTTTTTTCGTGTGTGTGGGAATTGGATGTGGAACTGTATAGGTAGACACTTGCTTTTCGTAATATCGGATAATATAATATATTGACTTATCCGATATTAAGGTATATACTGTATTTAAATGAAAAACACTCTTATTCTAAAAAGAATTGCCGAAAAGTTAGTTTTGCTAAAAAAGGCACGACCTTTTCCTCCGTATCTGGTGAATAAACTTCGTGAGCAGTTCTCTGTTGAGATGAACTATAACTCTAATGCTATTGAGGGGAACACGCTTACTCTGCGGGAGACAATGCTTGTGTTGCAGCAAGGTATCACAGTAAAAGGAAAATCTCTAAAAGATCATCTTGAAGTAAAAAATCAAGCTGAAGCTATTGAATATTTATATGATGTGGTAGATAGAAAAAAAGATATGCTCATAAGTGAAATGTTGATAAGAAATTTACACAAGCTGATCACTCAAAACATTGATGGAGTAGAAGCAGGTTCATATCGTACACATGACGTACGAATTACTGGCTCAAAACACGTACCTCCGCCAGCATTTGATGTGCCTCATCAAATGAGCGATTTAATCAAGTGGTATAAAAGTAATAAGAATGTCTTGGATGTTATTACGTTAGCAACGGAGTTTAAACACCGCTTTGTTCATATTCATCCATTTAGCGACGGTAATGGTCGAGTAAGTAGACTCATCTTTAACATTATCTTAATGAAAGAAGGGTATCCAATAGTTGTTATACTTAAAAATGATAGAGCAAAATACTACAAGGCTTTACAGAAAGCTGATAAAGGAAATATTGAGGACATGGTATGTTTTATTTCACAGGCTATAGAACGTTCACTTGATTTGTATATGGGAGCTATAAAAAAAACAACAAAAGAGAATACTTTAATGCTTTTATCAGAAATAGCTTCCCAGACCAAATATGGTGCGGAATATTTAGGGTTGCTAGTTCGTAATGGTAAAATTTCGGGAGTAAAGGAGGGTAGAAACTGGAAGACCTCACTTGATGCTATACAGAGGTATGAGATGAATTTAACAAGGAAAAGAAA
>JACCDR012312693.1_pt1 | contig 112554 bp, 109 predicted proteins | sample 7446431 | NCBI WGS metagenome assembly JACCDR01 (sample SAMN15323443, study PRJNA562643) | freshwater metagenome | isolation source: river surface water | place: USA:Blue River Watershed | collected 2017-08-17
CATCGCCGCCGCCCCGGCCCCCGCCGCAGCGCCCGCGCCCGCCGCCCCGGCCGAGGATGCCGGCCATGTCGTCAAGTCGCCGATGGTGGGCACGTTCTACCGTTCGTCCAGCCCGGGCGCCAAGCCGTTCGTGGAAGTGGGCCAGCAGGTCAAGGCCGGCGAGACCATCTGCATCATCGAGGCGATGAAGATCCTCAACGAGATCGAGGCCGACAAGGCCGGCACCATCACCAAGATCCTGTGCGAGAACGGCCAGGCGGTCGAGTACGGCCAGCCGCTGTTCATCATCGAGTGATCGACTGATGTTCAAGAAGATCCTTGTCGCCAACCGGGGCGAAATCGCGCTGCGCATCCAGCGCGCCTGCCGGGAAATGGGCGTCACCGCCGTCATGGTCTATTCCGAGGCCGACCGCGAAGCCAAGTACGTCAAGCTGGCCGACGAGGCCGTGTGCATCGGCCCCGGGCCGTCGCCCCTGAGCTACCTCAACGTGCCGGCCATCATCTCGGCCGCCGAGGTGACCGACGCCGAGGCCATCCACCCCGGCTACGGCTTCCTGTCCGAGAACGCCGACTTCGCCGAGCGCGTGGAGAAGTCCGGCTTCCAGTTCATCGGCCCCACGCCCGAATCCATCCGGATCATGGGCGACAAGGTCTCGGCCAAGCAGGCCATGATCAAGGCCGGCGTGCCCTGCGTGCCCGGCTCCGAGGGCGAGCTGCCGGAAGACCCGGTGCAGATCCGCCGCATCGCCAAGTCCATCGGCTACCCCGTCATCATCAAGGCGGCGGGCGGTGGCGGTGGCCGCGGCATGCGCGTGGTCCACACCGAGGCCGCGCTGATCAACGCCGTGCAGATGACGAAGGCCGAGGCTGGCGCCGCCTTCAACAACCCGGCGGTGTACATGGAGAAGTTCCTCCAGAACCCGCGCCACATCGAGATCCAGATCCTGGCCGACAAGCACCGCAACGCGGTGTACCTCGGCGAGCGCGACTGCTCCATGCAGCGCCGCCACCAGAAGGTGATCGAGGAGGCGCCGGCGCCGGGCATCCCGCGCAAGCTGATCGACAAGATCGGCGAGCGCTGCGTCGCCGCCTGCAAGAAGATCGGCTACCGCGGCGCGGGCACCTTCGAGTTCCTGTACGAGAACGGCGAGTTCTACTTCATCGAGATGAACACCCGCGTGCAGGTGGAGCACCCGGTGACCGAACTGATCACGGGCGTGGACATCGTGCGCACCCAGATCATGGTCGCCGCCGGCGAGAAGCTGCCCTTCTCCCAGCGCGACATCCAGATCAACGGCCACGCGATCGAGTGCCGCGTGAACGCCGAGGACCCGTTCAAGTTCGTGCCGTCGCCCGGCCGCATCACCCAGTGGCACGCCCCCGGCGGCCCGGGCGTGCGGGTGGATTCGCACGTGTACAACAACTACTTCGTGCCGCCCAACTACGACAGCATGATCGGCAAGATCATCGTCCACGGCGACACCCGCGAGCAGGCGCTGGCGCGCATGCGCACCGCGCTGCTGGAGACGGTGGTGGAAGGCATCAGCACCAACATCCCGCTGCACCGCGAGCTGATGGTGGACGCCAAGTTCATGACTGGCGGCACCAACATCCACTACCTGGAAGAGTGGCTCGGTCACCATAAACGTTAACCACCCCCGAGGCGCCTTCGGCGCTTCCCCCTCAAGGGGGCGCCACCAGCGGCCGGGCAAAGCCCGTTCCGCGGTGGCCCACGAATAAGGCACGCCATGTACGAGCTCTCCCTGTTGGTGCCCGAGGACCGCGTCGAGGACGTGTCCGAAGCCCTCGACGCGCTGGACGCCCTGAGCGTCAGCGTGGAGGATGCCGACGCCCACACCGACGCGGAGCAGGCCCTGTTCGGCGAGCCGGGCATGCCGCCGCCCAAGGAGGGCTGGCAGCGCTCGCGCGTCGTCGCGCTGTTCCCGGACGACGCGACGGCGCAGGACGCCGCGCGCCTGCTGCAGCTGCAGGACTTCTTCGCCGGCTGCAGCCTGCTGGGCGTGGCCGCCGTGCAGGAGCAGGACTGGGTCCGCCTGACGCAGTCGCAGTTCGCGCCGGTGGACATCACCCCCGACTTCTGGATCGTGCCCACCTGGCACGAGCCGCCCGCCCAGGCCACCCAAGTGATCCGGCTGGACCCGGGCCTGGCCTTCGGCACCGGCACGCACCCGACCACCCGCATGTGCCTGCGCTGGATCGCCACCCACCCGGTGGCCGGCCAGCGCGTGCTGGACTACGGCTGTGGCTCGGGCATCCTGGCCATCGGCGCGGCCAAGTTCGGCGCCACCGACATCGACGCGGTGGACATCGACGAGGCCGCCGTGCGCGCCACCCTGGACAACGCCCAGGCCAACGAGGTGACCCTCAAGGCCGGCTTGCCGGACAAGGCCCAGGGCCGCTACGACACCGTGCTGGCCAACATCCTGGCCACGCCGCTGAAGGTGCTGGCCCCGCTGCTGTGCGCCCATGTGCGGGAAGGCGGCGCACTGGTGCTGGCCGGCATCCTGGAGCGCCAGGCGCAGGAACTCAAGGACGCCTACGCGCCTTACTGCCAGCTGGAAGTGACGGACACCGAGGACGGCTGGATCCTCATGACGGCGCGTTTCTGACACCCCGGTCCCCGGGGGCGGGTGAGGCACTGTCTACAATGCCCACCACATGAGCCTGATCACCCGTTGCCCTGCTTGCGGAACCCAGTTCCGGGTGGTGCCCGATCAGTTGAAGATTTCCGATGGCTGGGTGCGCTGCGGCCAGTGCAGCCAGGTGTTCGACGCCCAGGCCTCGCTGGCGGGCGGGGCGCCGGCACCCGTGCCTGAGCCGGTGCCGGCACCCGCGTCCGCCTCCGCCTCCGCCTCCGCACCTGAGCCTGCACCTGAGCCCGCTCCGGTCGTGGACGGCTTTGCCGACATCGCCGCGGAGGACGAACCCGCCTACGAGCCGCCCCCGCTGCATCCCGTGCCCGAGGCGCTGGCGGCGCCAGCGCACGATGCGGCGCCGGAGCCGGACCTGCAATGGACCACGCCACTCGAGCCCACGGTCTCGCCGGAGCCGGTGCCCGCACCGCAGCCTGAGCCTGTCCCGCAAGCAGAGGCCCCGGTCCCCATCGAGCCCGTGCTCGACCCCTTGCCCGATGCGCAGCCTACTGCCGCGGAGTTCCCGCCAGAGGCCGCACCGGTCGTCGCTGCGCCGGAACCCGTCATCGCTGACGCCGACGCCGACGCCACGGACGCCGCGCAGGCCTGCGCCCCAGCCCCGTCCCCCGAGCCCGCCCTGGACCAGGTCTCCTTCGTGCGCCAGGCCCGTCGCCGCGCCCTCTGGCAGCGGCCGGTGGTCCGCCTGGGGCTGGTGCTCCTCGCCTGCCTGCTGGGCCTGTTGCTGGCGGCGCAAGTGGCCCTCCAGCAGCGGGACACCCTCGCCCAGCAGGCGCCCGGCCTGCGCCCCGTGCTGGAGGCCCTGTGCCAGCCCCTGGGCTGCCGCGTCGGCCCGCCGCGCCGCATCGAGGCGCTGGTGATCGACAACTCCAACTTCAGCCGACTGCGCACGGACGCCTACAAGCTGGCCGTCACGTTGGCCAACCAGTCGCCCACGGTCGTGGCCATGCCCGCGCTGGAACTCACCCTCACGGATTCGCAGGACCAGCCGATCCTGCGCCGCGTCATCGCCCCCGCCGAGCTGGGGCAGGGCGCGGCCGGCGTCATCGGCCCCAACGCGCAATGGTCGGCCACGCTCACCGTGGCCGTCACGCCCAACGCCGCCACCGCCCGCATCGTCGGCTACCGGTTGCTGGCGTTCTATCCCTGAAACCCCTTCATTTCCTCAAAAGGCAGACGACACATGGCCGCCGTGATCTGTGGATCCCTCGCGTTCGACACCATCATGAACTTCGAAGGCAAGTTCTCGCAGCAGATCCTGCCGGAGCAGTTGCATATCCTGAACGTGTCCTTCCTCGTGCCCGCACTGCGCCGCGACTTTGGCGGTTGCGCCGGCAACATTGCCTACGCGATGAAGCTGCTGGGCGGCAACCCGCTGCCCATGGCCACCCTGGGCTCCGACGGCGGCACCTACGTGGAGCGCCTGCGCGCGCTGGGCATCAGCACCGAGTACGTGCGCCAGGTGGACGACACCTACACCGCCCAGGCCATGATCATGACGGACCTGGACAACAACCAGATCACCGCCTTCCATCCGGGCGCGATGATGCAGGCCCACATCACCCGCATCGAGGCCCGCCCGGACATCAAGCTGGGCATCATCTCGCCCGACGGCCGTGACGCCATGCTGCAGCACGCCGAGCAGTTCAAGGCCGCGGACATCCCCTTCGTCTTCGACCCGGGCCAGGGCCTGCCCATGTTCGGCGGCGACGAGCTGCGCACCTTCATCGACCAGGCGACCTGGGTGACGGTGAACGACTACGAGGGCAAGATGCTGTGCGAGCGCACGGGCTGGACGCCGGCCGAGATCGCCCGCCGCGTGCAGGGCCTGGTCATCACCCTGGGCGGCGACGGCTGCGAGGTGTGGGTGGACGGCGAGAAGACCCATGTGCCCCCCGTGTCCGCCAAGGACGTGGTGGACCCCACGGGTTGCGGCGACGCCTGGCGCGGCGCGCTGCTGTTCGGCCTGGAGCAGGGCTGGTCGCTGGTCAAGTGCGCCGAGCTGGGCAACCGGGTCGGCTCGACCAAGATCGCCAGCAAGGGCCCGCAGAACTACACGCTCTGAGGCCCCGGCCCGGCCGGCGGTTCACATGTTCCGCCGGTACTGCCCGCCCACCTCGAACAGGGCGTTGGTGATCTGGCCCAGCGAGCACACGCGCACCGCGTCCATCAGCACCTCGAACACGTTGGCGTTGGCGATCACGGCCTGCTTCAGGCGCTCCAGCATGGCCGGCGCCTCGTGGGCGTGGCGGGCGTGGAAGTCCTGCAGCCGCTGCAGCTGGCCTTGCTTCTCCTCCTCGGTGGAGCGGGCCAGCTCCAGCTTCTCGGGGATGGGGTCGCCCTTGGGGTTGCGGAAGGTGTTCACGCCGATGATGGGCAGCTCGCCGGTGTGTTTGAGCATCTCGTAGTGCATGCTCTCGTCCTGGATGCGGCCCCGCTGGTAGCCGGTTTCCATCGCGCCCAGCACCCCGCCACGCTCGGCGATGCGCTCGAACTCGGCCAGCACGGCTTCCTCCACCAGCTCGGTCAGCTCCTCGATGATGAACGCTCCCTGGCTGGGGTTCTCGTTCTTGGCCAGGCCCCATTCGCGGTTGATGATCAGCTGGATCGCCATCGCGCGGCGCACGCTGTCTTCCGTGGGTGTGGTGATGGCCTCGTCGAAGGCGTTGGTGTGCAGTGAGTTGCAGTTGTCGTAGATGGCGATCAGCGCCTGCAGCGTGGTGCGGATGTCGTTGAACTGGATCTCCTGCGCGTGCAGGCTTCGGCCGCTGGTCTGGATGTGGTACTTGAGCTTTTGCGAGCGCTCGTTGGCGCCGTACTTCTCCTTCATGGCCACCGCCCAGATGCGCCGCGCCACGCGGCCCATCACGGTGTACTCCGGGTCCATGCCGTTGGAGAAGAAGAAGCTCAGGTTGGGCGCGAAGTCGTCGATGTGCATGCCCCGCGCCAGGTAGGCCTCCACGAAGGTGAAGCCGTTGGACAGGGTGAAGGCCAGCTGCGAGATCGGGTTGGCCCCGGCCTCGGCGATGTGGTAGCCCGAGATGGACACCGAGTAGAAGTTGCGCACGTCGTGGTGGACGAAGTACTGGGCGATGTCGCCCATCACCTTCAGGCTGAACTCGGTGGAGAAGATGCAGGTGTTCTGGCCCTGGTCCTCCTTGAGGATGTCGGCCTGCACCGTGCCGCGCACGTTGGCCAGCACCCATTCGCGGATCTTGGCGGCCTCGGTGTCGGTGGGCTCGCGGCCGTTGTCGGCCTTGAACTTGTCGATGTTCTGGTCGATGGCGGTGTTCATGAACATCGCCAGGATGGACGGCGCCGGGCCGTTGATGGTCATGGACACCGAGGTGGTGGGGTTGCACAGGTCGAAGCCCCCGTACAGCACCTTCATGTCGTCCAGCGTGGCCACGGACACGCCGGAGTTGCCCACCTTGCCGTAGATGTCGGGCCGCTCGTCGGGGTCGTTGCCATACAGCGTGACCGAGTCGAAGGCCGTGGACAGGCGCTTGGCCGGCATGCCCTCGGACAGCAGCTTGAAGCGGCGGTTGGTGCGGAACGGGTCCCCCTCGCCCGCGAACATGCGGGTCGGGTCCTCGTTCTCGCGCTTGAAGGCGAAGGTGCCGGCGGTGTAGGGGAAGCTGCCGGGCACGTTGTCCAGCATCAGCCATTTCAGGATCTCGCCGTGGTCCTCCCACTGGGGCAGGGCGACCTTGCGGATGGTGGTGCCGGACAGGGACTTGGTGGTCAGCGCGGTGCGGATTTCCTTGTCGCGGATCTTGACCACGTACTCGTCGCCCGCATAGGCCTGCTGCATGGCCGGCCACTGGGCCAGCAGGCGGCGGGCATCGGCGTCCAGCCGCTCCTCGCGCTGGCGGGCCAGGTCCAGCGCCGCCTCGGACGCGGGGGCGCGGTTGGGCTTGTCCACCTTCAGCATCTCGGCCGACGCCTTGAGCTGCTGGATCTCGCGGGCCAGCTTCGCCTGTGCGCGGGCGCGCTTCTTGTAGCCGCGCACCGTGTCGGCGATCTCCGCCAGGTAGCGCGTGCGCGCGGGCGGGACGATGGGGGTCTGGTTGGTGCTGTGGCGCACGGACACCAGGGGCAGGCGGCCGTCCTGCAGCGGCATGCCCAGGGCCTGCAGGCGGGACTTCAGCGCCTGGTACAAGGCCGTGACGCCGTCGTCGTTGAAGCGGGCGGCCATGGTGCCGAACACCGGCATCTGCTCGGTGGGCGTGGTCCAGGCCTCCTTGTTGCGCTGCACCTGCTTGGCGACGTCGCGCAGGGCGTCGGCGGCGCCCTTGCGGTCGAACTTGTTGATCGCCACGAACTCGGCGAAGTCCAGCATGTCGATCTTCTCGAGCTGGCTGGCGGCGCCGAACTCGGGGGTCATCACGTACATCGGGATGTCCACGTGCGGCACGATGGCGGCATCGCCCTGGCCGATGCCGGAGGTCTCCACCACCACCAGGTCGAAGCCGGCGGCCTTGCAGGCGGCGACCACGTCGGGCAGGGCGGCGGAAATTTCGCTGCCGAAGTCGCGCGTGGCCAGGGAGCGCATGAACACGCGCGGCCCTTGCGACCACGGGTTGATCGCGTTCATGCGGATGCGGTCGCCCAGCAGCGCGCCGCCGCTCTTGCGGCGTGACGGGTCGATGGAGATCACGGCCACGCGCAGGCGGTCGTCCTGGTCCAGGCGCAGCCGGCGAATCAGTTCGTCGGTCAGTGAGGACTTGCCTGCGCCGCCCGTGCCCGTGATGCCCAGCACCGGCACCTGGCGGGTGGCGGCGGCCGCATGCACGGCCTTCACCAGCGCCGGGTCGGCCTGGCCGTTCTCGATGGCGGTGAGGAGTTGCGCCAGCGCCCGCCAGTTCATCTCGCCGTGGCCCTGGATCGCCTCGACGGCCTGGGGCGCGTGGGCGCCCAGGTCCTGGTCGCAGCGCATGACCATCTCGCCGATCATCCCCTGCAGGCCCATGCGCTGGCCGTCCTCGGGACTGTAGATGCGGGTCACGCCATAGGCCTGCAGCTCGCGGATCTCGTCCGGCACGATCACGCCGCCACCGCCGCCGAACACCTGGATGTGGGCCCCGCCGCGCTGGCGCAGCAGGTCCACCATGTACTTGAAGTACTCCACGTGGCCGCCCTGGTACGAGCTGACCGCGATGCCCTGCACATCTTCCTGCAGGGCGGCGGTGACGACCTCGTCCACCGAACGGTTGTGGCCCAGGTGGATCACCTCCGCCCCCATGCCCTGCAGGATGCGGCGCATGATGTTGATGGCCGCGTCATGCCCGTCGAACAGGCTGGCGGCGGTGACGAAACGCACCTTGTGCGTGGGGCGGTAGTTGGCAAGCGCCTGGTACTCGGCGGACAGGTCGGTCATGGCTTGGTAGTCTCCAACTCGACACGATAATTGACGTTTACGTCAACGTCAACTCCGGGCGTCCCCGGGGCCCCATGAAAAAGGGCGCCCGAAGGCGCCCTGTGAAGCGGCGGGTCAGCGCCCGTACAGCACCTGCGGCAGCCACATCCCGATCTCCGGGAAGATGTACAGCAGGACGATCGCGACCACCTGGATCCCCATGAACGGCAGCATGCCGGCGAAGATCTGGTTCAGCGTCACGTGCGGCGGGCTCACCCCCTTGAGGTAGAAGGCCGCCATCGCCACCGGCGGGCTGAGGAAGGCCGTCTGCAGGTTCAGCGCCACCAGCAGGCCGAAGAACAGCGGGTCCACGCCGAAGTTGTCCAGCAGGGGGATGAAGATCGGCATGAAGATCACGATGATCTCCGTCCACTCCAGCGGCCAGCCCAGGATGAAGATGATCACCTGCGACAGGATCAGGAACTCGGTCTTGGTCAGGTTCATGGACATGACCCACTTCTCCACCAGTTCCTGGCCCCCCAGCAGGGCGAAGGCGGCGGAGAAGATCGCGCTGCCCACGAACAGCCAGCACACCATGGCGCTGGTCTTGGCCGTCAGCAGGACCGACTCCTTGACCTCGGACTTCAGGCCCGACTGGCGGTAGGCCACCGCCAGCCACACGATCACCCCCAGGGTGCCCACCGTGCCCAGGAGCACCGGCACGCCGGGCACGCCGAAGCCCTCGTCATGCAGGATGAACCAGACGATGGACGCCAGGGCCGGGGACCACAGCAGCAGCCACAGCCCGAAGATGCGGCCGCGCCCGGTGCTGCGCTTGCCGATCACCGCGTAGATGGCCGCCAGCAGGTAGCCGCCGAAGGCGCCCACGGCCGCAGCCTCCGTCGGCGTGGCCAGCCCCATCACGATGGACCCCAGCACCGCCAGGATCAGCACCACCAGCGGGAAGAAGCTGGTGAGGAGCATCTTGAAGATTTCCAGCCGCTCGAAGGTGAGCAGGGCGTAGAACAGGGCCAGGGCCACCAGGCCCACGCCCAGGCCGATCCAGTAGCCGTTGGTGGCCGGCGTGCGCTCGATCTTGTTCACGCCCGCCGTGGCGGAGGTGCCAGCGGCCGGCGCCGCGCCGGCAGGCTCCTGGACGCCGGCCGAGGCCGCGCCCGGGGGCTCCTGCACGCCACCGGCACCCGGGGGCTCGCGCACTCCGGCGGAGGCGCCGGGCGGCTCGGCCAGGCCGCCCGAGGCGCCCGGCGGTTCCGACAGGCCGGCTGCCGCAGGCGGTTCCTTCAGCGTGGCCTGGGCACCCGGAGGCTCCTGCACGCCGCCAGAGGCCGCGGGCGGCTCCTGCACCCCGCCGCTGGCGCCAGGGGGTTCCTGGACACCGCCCGAGGCGCCGGGGGGCTCCTGCACGCCACCCGCGGCACCCGCGGGCTCGGCCACGCCGCCATCCGACGCGGCGACCTGGGCCGGCGGCGTGTCGGATGGACGTGTGTTCAGGTGCCAGGCGGTGAAGGCTGCCAGCGCGAAGACCAGCGCGGGCAGCAGCGTCACGCCCAGTTGCTTGCGCAGGAAGCCGCGCTCGGCAGCCGACGCGGCACCACCGCGCAGCAGGCCGGGCAGGGCCAGGCGGGACACGCTTTCCTTGATCCGCAGCAGCGGCGGCGGCAGCGGCACGAAGCGCTGCTCGGCGGACAGCGGCGGCATCAACGCCGGCTTGATCTTCGCCAGGATGATGACGTACAGCACGTACAGGCCGGCCAGCATCAGGCCGGGGAAGAACGCGCCCGCATACAGCTGCACCACCGACACGCCGGCCGTGGCGCCGTACACGATCAGCATCACCGAGGGCGGGATCAGGATGCCCAGGCAGCCGCCCGCCGTGATGGCGCCGGCCGAGACCTTGATGTCATAGCCGCCCTTGAGCATCTGCGGCAGCGCCAGCAGGCCCATCAGCGTCACCACCGCGCCCACGATGCCGGTGGCCGTGGCGAACACCGCGCAGGTGAACAGCGTGGCCACCGCCAGCGAGCCCGGCACGCGCGCCAGCGCGAGGTGCAGGCTGCGGAACAGCTTGTCGATCAGGTTGGCCCGCTCGACCAGGTAGCCCATGAAGACGAACAGCGGGATGGAGATGAGCACGTCGTTGCCCATCACCTTGAAGGCCGACTGCACCATCAGCGTGAGCGTCTTGCCCGTGTCCATGCCATAGGCCAGCCACGTGAAGATCATGCCCATGCCCATGAGCGTGAAGGCGGTGGGGAATCCCAGCATGATGGCCACCACCACCAGGGCCAGCATCATCAGGCCCAGGTGCCCGCTGGTGATGGTGCTGGCGGACAGCAGCATCACCCCCGTGCCGGCAATGATCAGCGCCATCAGGCTGAAGCCGAACCACAGCTCCTTGCGGATCTTCATGATCATCGTGCACCTCCCTCGGACTGGACCATCTCCTTGAGCTTTTCGACGTCGACTTCCTCGACGTCGGCCTCGCGCGAGGGCCACTCACCGTCCTGGATGCACTGGATGCAGCGCACGATCTCCACCAGGCCTTGCAGCAGCAGGATCAGGCCGGCCAACGGGATCATGAACTTGAAGGGGTACAGCGGCAGCGGCGTGGCCGAGAAAGTGCTCTCGCGGATCGCCAGGGACTCCTGCGCGAAGGTCCAGCCGGCCCAGGTCAGGGCGACGATGCCGGGCAGGAAGAACAGCACGTACAGCACCAGGTCGATCCAGGCCTGGGTGCGGGGCATGAAAAAGCCATAGAGCACGTCACCGCGCACGTGCCCGTTCTTGGCCAGGGTGTAGGCCCCGGCGAGCATGAACAGCGTGCCGTACATCTGGATCTGCGCATCGAGCGCCCAGTCGTGCGGGTTGTTCATCACATAACGCGAAAACACCTCCCAGGAAATCAGGCAGGTGAGCAAAACGATCAGCCAGGCAAAAGCCTGTCCCAGCCGGGTGGACGCGTGGTCCACGGCCAGCAGCAAGTTCTTCATGGGTCCTCCTTGGTGCGGGGGGTGGGATCCCCTCTGCGCGCAAAAACAAGGGGTCGCCGGCCTCATCGTCCCGGCGACCCCCCTGGGCTCATGCCGACATCAGGCCTTGCGGGCCGGCTGGCGGAAGTAGCGGTTCCACGCCATCTTGAAATCGACCATGAAGTCGTTCTGCCAGGAGCCGGCGCGCTGCGCGAAGGCACGCTGCGAGTCCATCACCTTCTTGAACGCGGGGTTTTCCTTGGCCTTCTCGTTCGTCACCTTGTCCCAGGCATCGAGCTGGGCGCGCAGGATGGCGTCGGGCGTCTTGTAGAAGTTGACCTTGTCCTTGGTCTTGAGCTCGATGTAGTCCTGGGAGTTGCGGTGGATGGCCTTCCAGCTCATGTCGGCGCTGGCCGCTTGCACGGCGTAGTCGATGATGGACTTGAGTTCGGTGGCCAGGCCGTCGTACTTGGCCTTGTTGAACAGGATCTCGAACTGCTCGCCGCTCTGGTGGAAGCTTTGCAGCATGCAGTTCTTGGCCACGTCCGGGAAGCCCAGCACGCGGTCGGACGAGGCGTTGTTGAACTCGGCCGCATCCAGCAGGCCGCGGTCCAGCGCGGGAACGATCTCGCCGCCGGGCAGCGGGTTCACCGCAGCGCCCAGTTCCTTGAACACGTCCACGGCCAGGCCCACCGTGCGGTACTTCAGGCCCTTGAGCTGGTCGGCGTTGGCGATGGGCTTCTTGAACCAGCCCAGGGGCTGGGTCGGCATGGGGCCGTACAGGAAGGACACCACGTCGATGTTCAGGCCCTTGTAGATCTCCTCCAGCAGCGCCTTGCCGCCGCCGTAGTAGTGCCAGGCCAGCACCATGTTGGGATCCATGCCGAAGGCCGGGCCCGAGCCCCACAGTGCCAGGGCGGTGTTCTTGCCGTAGTGGTAGGCCACCACGCCATGGCCGCCGTCCAGCGTGCCCTTGTTCACGGCATCGAGCAGCTGGAAGGCCGGCACCACCGCGCCGGAGGGCAGCACCTCGATCTTCAGGCGGTTGCCCGCCATGTCGTTGACCTTCTTGGCGAAGTCGTTGGCGTACTCGTGGAAGATGTCCTTGGCGGGCCAGGTGCTCTGGAAGCGCAAGGTGGTGGTCTGCGCCACCGAGATCATGGGTGCGGCCATGCCGCCGGCAGCGCCGGCAGCGACGGCAGCGCCCTTGAGCAGGCTACGGCGACGCGGGGACTTGGTGGGCTCGGTCATGCTTGTCTCCTGTTGTGTAAAAAACCATCCCACTGTTGCGCATCGCTTTCTGGTCGGGAAACAGGGTTTTCACCATCCGGGGACACGTTGGTGACACCGTGTTTCTCCTGCTTGACCTGCGCCGCGGGCCGGTCGCAGAGGCTGGCAAAATCGCGGGATGACCCATCCCTCCGATTCCATCCATCCGGCTGACGGCTACGCGGGCGACGTGTCGCCGCAGCTGGCCTGTCATTGGTGGCAGGCCGGTGAGGCCGTGCTGGTGGACGTGCGCAGCGACGCCGAGCGTGCCTGGGTCGGCTTCGTGCCCGGCGCGCAGGTCGCGCAGTGGAAGCTGTGGCCCGGCATGGCGCTCAATCCTGACTTCGACGCTCAACTGAAAGCCGCTGTCCCCCCCGGCGGGCGGGTGGTTCTGCTATGCCGCAGCGGCGTGCGCTCCATCGGCGCGGCGCGGCGTGCCGCCGAGCTCGGCTACGAGGCCTACAACATCCTTGAAGGTTTCGAAGGCGACCCCGACGAGAACGGGCACCGCAACCGCACCGGCGGCTGGCGCGTGCGCGGGCTGCCGTGGCGGCAGAACTGAGCCTTCCGTTTTTCCTTTTCCCTTTTTTCCCAGGAAAGTTTCCAGATGCCCGTGAACCTGAGCGCGCCCCGCGCACAAGACCTGCTGCCCGTCGCGGGCCTGCGCATCGGCGTGGCCGAAGCCGGCGTGCGCAAGGCCAACCGCAAGGACCTGACCGTGATGCTGCTGGAGCCTGGCGCCAGCGTGGGCGGCGTGTTCACGAAGAACCGCTTCTGCGCCGCCCCGGTGCAGGTGTGCCGCGAGCACCTGTCCGCCGCCCGCCCGGACATCCGCGCCATCGTGGTGAACACCGGCAACGCCAACGCCGGCACCGGCGAGGACGGCCTGGTGCGCGCGCGCTCCACCTGCATCGCGCTGGCGCGCCTGCTGGAGGTGGCGCCCGAGCAGGTGCTGCCGTTCTCCACCGGCGTGATCATGGAGCCGCTGCCCGTGGACCGCATCCAGGCCGGCCTGCCCGCGGCCCTGGCCGACACCCGCGAGGACAACTGGCTGCGAGCGGCCGAAGGCATCATGACCACGGACACCATCGCCAAGGCCTTCAGCCGCCAGGTGGTGATCGACGGCAAGACCGTCACCGTCACCGGCATCAGCAAGGGCGCCGGCATGATCCGCCCCAACATGGCGACCATGCTGGGCTTCCTGGCCACCGATGCCGCCATCGACCAGTCGCTGATGAACGCGCTGGCGCTGGAACTCGCCGAGGGCTCGTTCAACCGCGTGACGGTGGACGGCGACACGTCCACCAATGACTCCTTCATCGTGATCGCCACCGGCAAGGCCGGCAACGCGCCGGTGACCTCGCTGGACAGCGCCGCCGGCCAGGCCCTGCGCGCGGCCATGATGGACGTGGCCCGCCTGCTGGCCCAGGCCATCGTGCGGGACGGCGAGGGCGCCACCAAGTTCATCGCGGTGCGCGTGGAAGGCGGCAGGACAGGGCAGGAGTGCCGCCAGGTGGCCTATGCCATCGCCCACTCGCCGCTGGTCAAGACGGCCTTCTTCGCCAGCGACCCGAACCTGGGCCGCATCCTGGCCGCGGTGGGCTATGCCGGCATCGAGGACCTGGACCAGACGACCATCGACCTGTTCCTGGACGACGTGCACGTGGCCGTGGGCGGCGGCCGCAACCCGGCCTACCGCGAGGAGGACGGCCAGCGCGTGATGAAGCAAAGCGAGATCACCGTGCGCGTGGTGCTGGGCCGCGGCAACGCCGCCGACACGGTGTGGACCTGCGACTTCAGCCACGAGTACGTCACCATCAACGCCGACTACAGGTCCTGACCCTTGCGCCGAAGGAGCCACCTTGAACGAACAGTTTGAGCGACTGATGCACCGCGCCGAGCAGCTGCTCGCGCGCATCGAATCCGTCCTGCCGCAGCCGCTGACCGCGCCCGACTGGAACGCCAGCATCGCCTTCCGCTACCGCAAGCGCTCCAGCGGCCACGGCACGCTGGAGCCGGTGCGCCATGTGGCCACGATCGCACTGGGCGACCTGCAGGAGATCGACGGCCAGAAGGAGAAGATCCAGCGCAACACCGAGCAGTTCGTGCAGGGCCAGCCGGCCAACAACGTGCTGCTCACGGGCGCGCGCGGCACGGGCAAGAGCTCGCTGATCAAGGCCTGCCTGAACGCCTACCAGGCCCGTGGCCTGCGCCTGATCGAGGTGGACAAGGCCGACCTGACGGACCTGCCGGACATCATCGACGTGGTGGCCGACCGGCCGGAGAAGTTCATCATCTTCTGCGACGACCTGAGCTTCGAGGACGGCGAGGCCGGCTACAAGGCGCTCAAGTCCATCCTGGACGGCTCCGTGGCCGCCTCCACCGCCAACGTGCTGATCTACGCCACCAGCAACCGCCGCCACCTGCTGCCCGAGTACATGAAGGAGAACCTCTCCTACACCCACACCGCGGACGGCGAGGTCCACCCCGGCGAGGCGGTGGAGGAGAAGATCTCGTTGTCCGAGCGCTTCGGCCTGTGGGTCAGCTTCTACCCCTTCAGCCAGGACGAGTACTTGGCCATCGTGGCGCAGTGGCTGTCGTCCTTCGGCATTCCCGCCGCGCGCATCGAGGCCGCCCGGCCCGAGGCCTTGGTGTGGGCGCTGGAGCGCGGCTCGCGCTCGGGCCGCGTGGCCTACCAGTTCGCGCGGGACTTCGCGGGCCAGCAGGCGTGAGCGCCGACGCCGGCAAGCCGGTCCTGGTGGCCGATGGCGACCGCCCGCGCGAGGGCGGCGCCGACCGCAAGGAAGTCGAGGTGGCGGTAGGCGTGCTCATTCGCCCGGACGGCCGCTTCCTGCTCACCTCCCGCCCCCAGGGCAAGGTCTATGCGGGCTACTGGGAGTTTCCCGGTGGCAAGCTGGAGGCCGGCGAGACTGTGGAGGAAGCGCTGCGCCGCGAGCTGATCGAGGAAATCGGCGTCACCATCGGCACGGTCCATCCCTGGAAGGTGGAGCGGGTCGACTACCCGCATGCCCTGGTGAAGCTGCACTTCTGCAAGGTCTATGCGTGGACGGGCGAGCTGCACATGCACGAGGGCCAGAACTTCGCGTGGGAGGGCCTCCCGGTGGCCTCGAAGCCCGTCTTGCCGGGTACGGTGCCGGTGCTCGAATGGTTTGCGCAGGAGCGCGGTTTCCAGGGCGCGACGCACGCGCCCATCGTGCCCCCGGCGCCCGACGCTTGAGGCCGCAGGCCTGAGGCTTCAGTCCCAGGCCAGGTGCCAGGTGGCTTTCGACCGCGTGGCAGCGATCAGGCGCGCGTTGGGCTCGTCGGTGCCCTCCACCCAGGCCCGGGCCGCTTCAGGACTGCGCCCGTGCCGCTCATGCCGTGCCACCAGCCGCGACACCCGCAGCGCATCGTCCACATCCACGTACCAGACCTCGTCCAGCAGCCCCGCGACGTCCCGCCAGTGCGGCTGGTCGAGCAGCAGGTAGTTGCCTTCGGTCACCACCAGCGGCACCTCCGGCGCCACGCCGATGGCGCCCGCGATGGGCTCCTCGATCTCGCGCCGGAAGGCCGGCGCGTACACCGTCTCGCCCGCCACGGGTTGCCGCAGGCGGCGCAGCAGGGCCACGTAGCCCGCGCTGTCGAAGGTGTCGGGCGCGCCCTTGCGGGCCGCCCGCCCCAGGCGCTCCAGTTCCACCTGCGCGAGGTGGTAGCCGTCCATCGGCACCGCCTGCGCGAGGCTGCCCAGCGCCGCCACCAGGGCGTCGGCCACCGTGGACTTGCCCGCCCCGGGCGGGCCCACGATCCCCAGCAGCCGGCGTTGCCCGGGCACGGCCAGGGCCCGCGCCCGCGCGAGCGCGGCCCCGGGCAGGGTGGGGGGCACGGGCGTGCCGCTCATTGCAGCTTGGGGTCGCCGAAGGCCTGGTCGTCCGGCGGGGCGTCGCTTTCCACGCGGAAGCTCTCGCTGGCCCAGGCGCCCAGGTCCAGGTTCTTGCAGCGTTCGCTGCAGAAGGGGCGGTAGGGGTTGCTCGGCGCGTACACGCTGTCCCCGCCGCAGTGGGGGCAGGGGACGATGCGGCCGCCGGCAGGCAGGTCGGCTTTCTTGACGGTCATGGCGCGATTGTGCCGCCGATGCCGGCGGCCTCCAGGCGGTCAGGGAATCAGGGAAAGGGAGATGCCGCGGCCGGTCAGGCGCACAGCGTGAGCTCGAACGTCACGTCGTCCGTGCTCGGTTGCAGGCGCTCGGCCGGCTCGTGCTTCATCAGCCGCACGGACACCATCAGCCGGTTGCCGCTGATCTCGGGCACCAGGTTCAGGGCCGGGTCGATGCGCAGGCGCAGCAGCTGGAAGGTGCGGCCCTGCGGCAGGTTCTGCTGCAGCTGGCCGCTGGTGGCCATGACCTTCTGGGGCATGCCCGAATCGCGCAGCATCTGCAGCAGCAGGCGCACGGAGTCGGCCAGGGGCGCCAGGGCCTGCGCCCAGCGGCCCAGGTCGTCGCGGCGGCGCTCGGGGGCCATCTGCTGCCAGGCGTAGTAGCCAGGCAGGTCGAACTCGCAGGTGCCGCCGGGAATGCCGATGCGGCTGCGCACGCCCATGAGCCAGTCGTTGTCCGCCAGGGGCTGGCCGATCTTGCCGGGCATGTGGTTCAGCGCGTCGAAGCAGGCATCGAGCTGGCCGATCACCTGGTCCAGCACCGCCTCGGCGATGGCGGGGTTGCCGCGGTAGCCCGCCAGCACGCCCTTCTGCTTTTCCAGGTCCTTCATCACGTCGGACTTGAGGTCCGCGCGCGCGGCGACATCCATCGCCTCGAAGAGGGTGACCAGCGCGAAGTGGTGGTCGACCGGGTGCTCGCGCGACATCAGCAGCCCCAGGCGGCGGAACAGGTGCTCCAGGCGCAGGTAGGTGCGGATGCGTTCGTTGAACGGGTATTCGAAAAGGATCACGGCGCCGCCATCATAGCCCGAAGCCCTGCGCGGCCTGCCGCACCTGCGCGTCCAGTTGCGCCAGCGACAGCCCGTCGTTGAAGATCACGAGGTCGGCCGCCGCCAGCCGCAGTGCGCGCGGCGCCTGCGCGGCGATGATGGCCTGCACCTCCTCGCGCGCCAGGCTGCTGCGCGCCATCACGCGCGCGACCTGCGTGTCCACCGCGCAGTCCACCACCAGCACCCGGTCCAGCTGGCTGCGCCAGCGGCCGGATTCGACCAGCAGCGGGATGTCGTACACCAGGCAGGCGCGCCCCTCGGCGCGTGCCTGCGCCTCGGACGCCCGCACGCGCTCGCCCACCAGCGGGTGGATGATGGCCTCCAGTTCCTGGCGCGCCGCGGGCTGGGCGAAGACATGCGCGCGCATGCGGGCGCGGTCCAGGCTGCCGTCGGCGGCGATGAAGTCCGCGCCGAAATGCGCCGCGATCGCCGGGATCGCCGCGCCGCCGGGGGCGGTGACGCTGCGCGAGATGGCATCGGCATCGCTCACCGCCGCGCCCAGGCCGGCCAGCATCTGCAGCACGGTGCTCTTGCCGCTGCCGATGCCGCCCGTCAGGCCGATGCGCCACATGCGGTCAGATTCCCAGCATCCGCAGCACGCGGTCGGGGCCCAGCACCAGGCTCACCAGCCCCGCGAAGGCGAGGAAGGGGCCGAAGGGCACGTAACCCCCCTCGCGCAGCCCGCGCGTGAGCTTCATGGCGATGCCCACCACCGCGCCCAGCACCGAGGCGACCAGGATGATGGGAATCAGCGCCTGCCAGCCGAACCAGGCGCCCAGCGCCGCGAACAGCTTGAAGTCGCCAAAGCCCATGCCTTCCTTGCCGGTGGCCAGCTTGAATAACTGGTACACCGCCCACAGCGACAGGTAGCCCGCCACCGCGCCCCACAGGGACTCGGCCAGCGGCAGCCCGGTCCAGCCCAGGGCGCTGGCGATGAGGCCGGCCCAGGCCAGGGGCAGGGTGATGTCGTCGGGCAGCAGCGTGGTGTCCCAGTCGATCAGGGCCAGCGCCAGCACCGCCGCGGCGAAGCCGGCCCAGGCCGCGGCCGCGGGCGTGAGGCCCCAGCGCAAGGCGGCATAGGCGAACAGGGCGCCGGTGGCCAGTTCCACCAGGGGGTAGCGCACGCTGATGCGCGCCTTGCAGGCCGAGCAGCGCCCGCGCAGGGCCAGCCAGCTCAGGACAGGGATGTTCTCGTGCCAGCGGATCCCGTGCCCGCAGTGCGGGCAGGCCGAGCGCGGGCGCACGAGGTTGTAGGGCGCGGCCCCGGCGGCGGGCTTGCCGGCCAGCTGCGCGCACTCGTCGGCCCACTGGCGCTCGAGCATCTTGGGCAGGCGGTGGATGACGACGTTGAGGAAGCTGCCCACGAGCAGCCCCAGGACCCCGGCGATGGCGAGGTCCATGGCCAGCGGCAGCCCCATCAGACGACCTGCCCCAGCTTGAAGATCGGCAGGTACATGGAGATCACGATGCCGCCGATGAGGGTGCCCAGGAAGACGATGATGATCGGCTCCATCAGGCTGGACAGGCCGGCCACCATGTCGTCGACCTCGGCCTCGTAGAAGTCGGCCGCCTTGCCCAGCATGTGGTCCAGGGAGCCGGATTCCTCGCCGATGGCGCACATCTGCAGCACCATGGAGGGGAAGACCTTGGCGTTGGTCATGGCGTTGGTCAGGCTGGTGCCGGAGGACACCTCCTGCTGGATCTTCTCGGTGGCCGTGACGTAGACGTAGTTGCCCGAGGCGCCGCCCACGGAGTCCAGCGCCTCCACCAGCGGCACGCCGGCGGCGAACATGGTGGCCAGGGTGCGGGTCCAGCGCGCCACCACGGCCTTGTAGATCAGGTTGCCGAAGACCGGCAGCCGCAGGGACACCCGGTCCACCGCCTGCTGCAGCCGCTCGCTGCGGCGGAAGGCCTGGATCCAGAAGTAGATGCCCGCGCCGATGCCGCCGAACATGATCCACCAGTACCGGACGAACACCTCGCTGAGCGCGATGACGAACAGCGTGGGCGCGGGCAGGTCCGCGCCGAAGGAGCTGAAGACCTCCTTGAAGGCCGGGATCACGAAGATCATGATCACCGACACCACCACGAAGGCCACCACCAGCACGGCGGTGGGGTACATCAGGGCCGAGCGGATCTTGGACTTCAGCGCCTCGGTCTTTTCCAGGTAGACGGACAGCCGCTCCAGGATGGTGTCCAGGATGCCCGCCGCCTCGCCGGCCTCGACCAGGTTGCAGTACAGGGGGCTGAAGTGCAGCGGGAACTTGCGGAACGCGGCCGACAGCGAGGTGCCGGTCTCCACGTCGGTGCGGATGTCATTGAGCAGCTTGGCGACGCTGGCGTTGGTGTTGCCCCGGCCCACGATGTCGAACGCCTGCAGCAGCGGCACGCCGGCCTTCATCATGGTGGCCAGCTGGCGGGTGAACACGGCGATCTCGCGCGTGCGGATACGCTGGGCGCGACCCATGCGGCGCTTCTTGATGCGCATGGGCGTGACGCCCTGGCGGCGCAGGGAGGCCTGGACCTGGTTCTCGCCCGCGGCGCGGGTTTCCCCCCGCACCTGCCGGCCGTTGCGGTCCTTGCCTTCCCATTCGAAGACGAACTCGGTGACCTTGTTCGTTGCTGCCGTCGCCATTCGTGGCTACTCCCTCTGATGGATCCTACTGGTTGGTGACACTGAGCACTTCCTCCAGCGAGGTCATGCCCTGGCGTACCTTGGCCAGGCCGGATTGCCGCAGGCTCTTGACGCCTTCGCGCTCGGATTGCTGGGCGATCTCCACCGCATTGCCGTCCCGCAGGATGATGGCCTGGATGGCATCGCTGATGGGCATGACCTGGTAGATGCCGACCCGGCCCTTGTACCCGCCCATGCAGGCATTGCAGCCCACGGCCTTGTACGGCACCCAGCTGCCATCGAGATCTGACTCGGGGAAGCCGGCTTCCAGCAGGTTCTGGCGGGGGATCTCGGTGGGCTGCTTGCAGTTCACGCACAGCCGGCGCGCCAGGCGCTGCGCCGAGATCAGGATCACGCTGGAGGCGATGTTGAACGGCGCGATGCCCATGTTGCGCAGGCGCGTGAGCGTGGTCGGCGCATCGTTGGTGTGCAGCGTGGACAGCACCAGGTGGCCGGTCTGGGCGGCCTTGATGGCGATGTCCGCGGTTTCCAGGTCGCGGATCTCGCCCACCATGATGATGTCCGGGTCCTGGCGCAGGAAGGAGCGCAGCGCCGACGCGAAGGTCAGGCCGGCCTTCTCGTTCACGTTCACCTGGTTGACGCCGGGCAGCACGATTTCCGAGGGGTCCTCGGCCGTGGCGATGTTCACGCCCGGCTTGTTCAGCAGGTTCAGGCAGGTGTAGAGCGACACCGTCTTGCCCGAGCCCGTGGGGCCGGTGACCAGGATCATGCCGTAGGGGCGCTTGATGGCGTCGAGCAGGCGTTCCTTCTCGACGGCGTCGTAGCCCAGCGCGTCGATGCCCATGCGGGCGGCCGACGGGTCCAGGATACGGATCACGATCTTTTCGCCGAACAGGGTGGGCAGGGTGCTGACGCGGAAGTCGATCACCTTCTCGGGACCGATCTTGAGCTTCATGCGGCCGTCCTGCGGGACCCGCTTCTCGGAGATGTCCATGCGCGAGATGACCTTGATGCGCGAGGCCAGCTTCTCCTTGATCGCCACGGGCGGCGAGGCGATCTCGCGCAGCTCGCCGTCGATGCGGAAGCGCACCCGGTACTGGTGCTCGAAGGGCTCGAAGTGGATGTCCGACGCGCGCATGTTGATCGCGTCGAGCAGCATCTTGTGCAGGAACTTGACGACGGGCGCGTCGTCGACCTCGGAGGAGACGGTCTTGTCGTCGTCGTCGGCCATGGTCGAGTCCAGGGTGGACTCGTCGAACTGGAAGTCCTCGCCGATGAGGCTGTCCATGGTCTCGGCGGCGGTGGTGGCGTTGGCCTCCACCATGCGCGAGAGCTTGTCGTACTCCGCGATGATCCAGTCCACGCCCATCTGGGTGGCGAACTTGATCCGCTCGGCCGCCTGCTGGTCGGAGGGATCGGCGGTGGCGACCGTCAGGCGGTTGTTGCGCTTGGCCAGCACCACCACGCGGAAGGCCAGGCAGATCTTGGCGTCCAGCAGCCCGCGCGGCAGGCGCTGGGTGTCCACCGCGTCGAGGTCGAGCAGGGGCGCGCCGAAGGCGGCGGACATGGTGTGCGCCAGGTCGGCCGCCGACACGGCGCCGGAGCCGGTGAGCTCGGCGATGAAGCTGGAACGGTTGGCCTGGGCTTTGCGGTAGAGGTCTTCAGCGGCCTTCTGCCCCAGCTTGCCCGCCGAAATCAGTGCCCGGGCCAGCCCAGGCAGGGCCACGGAGGCGTCAGCGGAAGGGGTATCGACAACAGCCATCAGTCAATGATCGATCGAAAGGACACACGTCCCCGAGTTTCCATGAAGTTCGGTCGATCATCGCCGAAAGCGCCGGTACTGTAAACGTGCTAATTCCCAGGAGCGGCGTCGCGGGCGGAAGGAGTTGGGAAAGACCCACGTTTTCATGAAGAAAACTGGTCGGGGTGAGAGGATTCGAACCTCCGGCCTCTACGTCCCGAACGTAGCGCTCTACCAGGCTAAGCTACACCCCGATTTGTCTCGGATACGACAGTCGCCTGATGACTCAGTGCCGTCGTTCGAGCAGTGAAGACGCCAATTGTAGCAAACCTTCGCAGTGCGAATTGCGAGGCAGCAAAGAAATGCTGTCGATCGCGCGCTGAGCCTCCGCGGCGGCCGCCGCGCGGGCCACGTCCAGCGCGCCGGTTTCGCGCACGATGGCCACGATCGCATCGAGTTCTTCCACCGAGCCGTTCTCGATGGCGCTGCGGATCACGCCGGCCTGCGCCGGGGTACCGCGCTGCATGGCGGCGATCAGGGGCAGGGTGGCCTTGCCCTCGCGCAGGTCGTCGCCCAGGTTCTTGCCCATCTCGCCGGCGTCGCCGTCGTAGTCGAGCACGTCGTCGATCACCTGGAAGGCCGTGCCCAGGGCCTGGCCGTAGGTGGCACAGGCCTCCTCCACCTCGCGCGGCGCCTTGGCCAGCACCGCGGCCAGCCGGGTGCTGGCCTCGAACAGCTTGGCGGTCTTGGAGCGGATCACGCGCAGGTAGCCCGCCTCGTCCAGCGAGGCGTCGTGCATGTTCATCAGCTGCAGCACCTCGCCCTCGGCGATCACGTTGGTCGCCTCGGCCAGGATCTCCATCACCCGCATGTCCTGCGCGTCCAGCATCATCTGGAAGGCGCGCGAGTACAGGAAGTCGCCCACCAGCACGCTGGCGGGGTTGCCGAAGCTCTCGTTGGCGGTGGCGCGGCCGCGGCGCAGGGTGGAGCCGTCCACCACGTCGTCGTGCAGCAGCGTGGCCGTGTGGATGAACTCCACCACGGCCGCCAGGTTGAAGCGCTGGGCGCCGGTGTAGCCCAGGGCGCCGGCCACCAGCAGCAGCAGGCCGGGCCGCAGGCGCTTGCCGCCGGCGGAGATGATGTAGCGGGCCACCTCGCCCACCAGGGGCACGCCCGAGTCCAGGCGGCGGGCGATGACGGCATCCACCTCGCGCATGTCGTCGGCAATCAGGGCCAGGGTGGCGGCGGTGGAGGCAGGGGTGGCGGAGGGGGCGTTCAAGGCAGGGCGCTTGTGAGTTGCGCGCGATTATAGGCAGGGGGCCGGATGAGCTTGGGCGGGGGAGGGCTTGGATCTGGACGAGCCGGCCGGTTCATGCTATAGTGGCAGGCTCTCCCGGAAATCCGTCTGGGGGAACTCTCACTTTTCAGAGGTCTTCATGTACGCGGTCATAAAAACCGGTGGCAAGCAGTATCGCGTTGCTTCCGGCGAAAAAATTAAAGTAGAACAGATTGCTGCGGACGTTGGCCAGGAAATCGTGATCGACCAGGTTCTGGCTGTCGGCAACGGCGCTGAGCTCAAGGTTGGTACGCCCCTGGTGTCCGGCGCAACTGTGAAAGCCACCGTTGTGGCTCACGGCAAGCACGACAAGGTTCGCATCTTCAAGATGCGCCGTCGCAAGCACTACCAGAAGCGCCAAGGCCATCGCCAGCAGTTCACCGAACTGCAGATCAGCGCTATCTCTGCCTAAGGAGCAACTGAAATGGCACAGAAAAAAGGCGGCGGCTCTACGCGAAACGGGCGCGATTCCAAGCCCAAGATGCTCGGTGTGAAGGCTTTCGGTGGTGAACTGATCTCCGCCGGCTCCATCATCGTTCGCCAGCGCGGCACCAAGTTCCACCCCGGCGTGAACGTCGGCGTGGGCAAGGACCACACCCTGTTCGCCCTGGTGGACGGCCATGTGTCCTTCGCCGTGAAGGGTGCGCTGAACAAGCACACCGTGAACGTCACCGCGGCCTAAGCCCTGCGGCTTTCCGGCACGAAGGCCCTGCGTCCACGGCGCAGGGCTTTTTTGTTGGCACTTCCCTAGAATCCTCCCCATGAAGTTCGTCGACGAAGCCTATATCGACATTGCCGCCGGTGATGGTGGCAATGGCTGCGTGTCGTTCCGGCACGAGAAGTACAAGGAGTTCGGCGGACCCAACGGCGGGGACGGCGGGCGCGGCGGCCACGTCTTTGCCGTGGCCGACCCCAACCTCAACACCCTGGTGGACTACCGCTACTCGCGCCGGCACGAGGCCAAGCGCGGCGAGCACGGCATGGGCTCCGACATGTTCGGCGCCGCGGGCGACGACATCACGCTCAAGATGCCGGTAGGCACCATCATCACCGACGCCGAGACCGGCGAGGTGCTGTACGAGCTGCTCACGCCCGGCGAGGTGATCACCATCGCCAAGGGCGGCGACGGCGGCTTTGGCAACATGCGCTTCAAGAGCGCCATCAACCGCGCCCCCCGGCAGAAGACGCCCGGCTGGCCCGGCGAGCGCAAGAGCCTCAAGCTGGAGCTGAAGGTGCTGGCCGACGTCGGCCTGCTGGGCATGCCCAACGCGGGCAAGTCCACGCTGATCGCGGCCATCTCCAACGCCCGGCCCAAGATCGCCGACTACCCCTTCACCACCTTGCACCCCAACCTGGGCGTGGTGCGCGTGGGCCCGGAGCAGAGCTTCGTGGTCGCCGACGTGCCCGGCCTGATCGAGGGCGCCTCCGAGGGCGCGGGCCTGGGCCACCAGTTCCTGCGCCACCTGCAGCGCACCCGCATCCTGCTGCACCTGGTGGACATGGCCCCGTTCGACGACAACGTGGACCCGGTCGCCCAGGCCAAGGCCATCGTCGGCGAGCTGAAGAAATACGACAAGGCCCTGTACGACAAGCCGCGCTGGCTGGTCCTGAACAAGCTGGACATGGTGCCGGCCGACGAGCGCGAGGCGCGCGTGAAGGACTTCGTCAAGCGCTTCAGGTACAAGGGCCCGGTGTTCCAGATCTCCGCGCTGACCCGCGAGGGCTGCGAGGACCTGGTGAAGGCCGTGTACCAGCAGGTGAAGGCGCAGCAGGTGGCCGAGCGGCCGCATGTGGAGGTGGACCCCCGGTTCGACCCCCGCAACGAGCCGGGCAGCGAGCCGGGCGACAAGCCCGTGCGCGATCCCCGCTTCGACGCCCCGGCCCCTGGCAACGATTCCGAATGACGCAGACCCTGGCTTCTTCCGCTTCCACGATTTCCGGGCACGGCGCGCAGCTGCTTCGCAGCGCCCGGCGCATCGTCGTCAAGGTCGGCTCCAGCCTCGTGACCAACGAGGGGCGGGGCCTGGATGAAGCGGCCATCGGCGAGTGGTCGCGCCAGCTGGCCGTGCTGGCCGGCCAGGGCCGCGAGGTGATCATGGTCTCCAGCGGCGCCATCGCCGAGGGCATGAAGCGCCTGGGCTGGACCACCCGCCCGCGCGAGGTCCACGAGCTGCAGGCCGCCGCCGCCGTCGGTCAGATGGGCCTGGCCCAGATGTACGAGACCAAGCTGCGCGAGAACGGCCTGGGCTCGGCGCAGGTGCTGCTCACGCACGCCGACCTGGCCGACCGCGAGCGCTACCTCAACGCCCGCTCCACGCTGCTGACGCTGCTGGAGCTGCGCGTGCTGCCCGTCATCAACGAGAACGACACCGTCGTCAACGACGAGATCAAGTTCGGCGACAACGACACCCTGGGCGCGCTGGTGGCCAACCTGGTCGAGGCCGACGTGCTGGTGATCCTCACCGACCAGAAGGGCCTGTACACCGCCGACCCGCGCAAGGACCTGGCCGCCACCTTCGTGCACGAGGCTCGCGCAGGCGACCCGGCGCTGGAGCAGATGGCCGGCGGCGCCGGCTCGCGCGTGGGCACGGGCGGCATGATCACCAAGATCCTGGCGGCCAAGCGGGCTGCCGGTTCCGGCGCGTCCACCGTGATCGCCTGGGGCCGCGAGCCCGACGCCCTGGTGCGCCTGTTCGACGGCCATGCCGTGGGCACCCTGCTGGTGGCGCCCACGCAAAAGAGCCAGGCGCGCAAGCGCTGGATGGCCGACCACCTGCAACTGCGTGGCGCCGTGACCGTGGACGAAGGCGCAGCCGCCAGGCTGCGCGAGGACGGCAAGAGCCTGCTGCCCATTGGCATGGTGGCGGTGGAGGGGGACTTCTCCCGCGGCGACGTGATCGCCGTGCGCGACCCCTCGGGGCAGGAGGTCGCCCGCGGCCTGGCCAACTACGCCAGCGCCGAGGCCAGGTTGCTGTGCCGCAAGGCCTCGGGCGAGATCGAGAAGCTCCTGGGCTACGTGGCCGAGCCCGAGATGATCCACCGGACCAACCTGGTCGTCACGCGCTGAGCGTGAAGGGTGGGGGCGCTGTGCCCCCACGCGCCCCGGGACCCAGGGGCTCAGGAACCCGAGGGCGCCGCCGAACGCAGGTCCCGCAGGACCTTGGCCGTATCGCGGTGCATGCCCGCCTCGCCATCGAAGCCGCACAGCCCGCTGCGGGCGATGATGGCGCTGTGGCGGGTGGCGGCGGTGCCCGTGCTCATGTTCGTCCACGCCGCGCCCTCGGCCGCGCGCCAGCCGCCGCTCGCGCTGTAACGCGCATAGGTCTTGACCTCGCGGGTCATGCAGCGCACGCCTTCCTGCATGGCGTTGACCGCGCCGCTGGCGCTGGTGGCCACCACCACGTAGCGGATCACGTCGTCCTTGCCGACGCTGACGGACTGCGGGTCGATGCCGAAGCGCAGGGACGAGCCCGGCATGGTGACCGGGATCAGGCCCGTGGTGCGCAGGACCGTGGGCAAGGGGGTCTCGCTCTCGACCCACGCGGGCAGTTCATCCTGCCGGGTGGTCTGGGCCCAGGCGCCGGACGCGACGGCGGCCAGGCCGGCGGCGCCCGCGACGAGGGCCATCAAAGCCCGGGCGGCTCGCCGCTCAACCCGCATGGGAGCCTCCGGGGGCCTGGCGGTCCAGGGCGACCTGCGGGTCCGGCTCGAACGTGGCCCCGGGGGGCAGCTCGAAGTCCGCGCCGGGCAGGGTGTGGCCCGGGCCGCGGTGGAGTGGGTGATGGGTGGGGCCGCCCTCATGGTGCTCGTTGTCCCGCGAGCGCGCGCCGCCACGCAGGTAGCGGTTGCGGTGGTGGTCCCCACGGGGCAGGTAGCGCGCCAGCTCGGTCAGCGCCATCTCGTACACGCCGCGCTTGAATTCGACCACCACGTCCAGCGGCACCCAGTAGTCGTTCCAGCGCCAGGCGTCGAACTCGGGATGGTCGGTCGCGCGCAGGTTCAGGTTCCAGTCGGCGCTGGTCAATTGCAACAGGAACCAGATCTGCTTCTGTCCCTTGTAGTGGCCGCGGGCATCCCGGCGGATGTAGCGGTCCGGCACCTCGTAGCGCAACCAGTCACGGGTGCGGGCAATGATGCGCACATGCTCGGGACGCAGTCCCACTTCCTCGTGCAGTTCCCGGTACATCGCCTGCTCCGGCGACTCGCCGCGGTCGATGCCCCCCTGGGGGAACTGCCAGCTGTGGGTGCGTATGCGCTTGCCCCAGAACACCTGGTTTTTCTGATTGAGCAGGATGATGCCGACGTTGGGCCTGAAGCCGTCCCGGTCAAGCATAATCAAACCCCAATTCTTGAACTGAGTTCATTATGCACGCCACTTCGCGTGCCACAAGTGACTCGGCCGTTCTCCTTCCCCGATCCTGCTGTCCGATGAAAGCATCACAGTTCCTCATTTCCACGCTCAAGGAAGCCCCCGCCGACGCCGAGGTGGTCAGCCACCGCCTCATGACCCGCGCCGGCATGATCAAGAAGCTGGGCGCGGGCATCTACACCTACATGCCCATGGGCCTGCGCGTGATCCGCAAGGTCGAGGCCATCGTGCGCGAGGAGATGAACCGCGCCGGCGCCGTGGAGTGCACCATGCCCGTGGTGCAGCCCGCCGAGCTGTGGCAGGAGACGAAACGCTTCGACAAGATGGGCCCCGAGCTGCTTCGCATCAAGGACCGGCATGACCGCGACTTCGTGATCCAGCCCACCAGCGAGGAAGTCGTCACCGACATCGCCCGCCAGGAGCTTCGCAGCTACAAGCAGCTGCCCAAGAACCTGTACCAGATCCAGACCAAGTTCCGCGACGAGCGCCGACCGCGCTTCGGCCTGATGCGCGGTCGCGAGTTCATCATGAAGGACGCCTACTCCTTCGACCGCGACCAGGCGTCCGCCAAGGCCAGCTACCAGGTGATGGCCCAGGCCTACCGCCGCATCTTCGACCGCTTCGGCCTGACCTACCGCGCCGTGGCGGCGGACAGCGGCGCCATCGGCGGCGACCTGTCCGAGGAATTCCAGGTCATCGCCGCCACCGGCGAGGACGCCATCGTCTTCTGCCCGGACAGCGACTACGCGGCCAACATCGAGAAGGCCGAGGCGCTGGCGCCCCAGGGGCCGCGCCCCGCCGCCGCCAGGGCCATGGAAAAGACGCCCACCCCCGGCAAGAGCACCTGCCAGGACGTGGCCACGCTGCTGGGCGTGCCGCTGCAGTCCACCGTCAAGTCCCTGGTGCTGGCGACCGACCAGCTGGGTGAGGCCGGTGAGGTCGTCAAGAGCCAGGTCTGGCTGCTGCTGGTGCGCGGCGACCACGACATGAACGAAGTCAAGGTCGGCAAGGTGCCGGGCCTGGACGCGGGCTTCCGCTTCGCCACCGTGCCCGAGATCCTCGAGCACTTCGGCACCAAGCCCGGCTACCTGGGCCCCATCGGCCTGAAGAAGCCGGTGAAGGTGATCGCCGACCGGGACGTGGCCGTGATGGCCGACTGGATCTGCGGCGCCAACGAAGAGGACTACCACTTCACCGGCGTGAACTGGGGCCGCGACCTGCCCGAGCCCGACGCCGTGGCCGACATCCGCAACATCGTCCCGGGCGACCTGTCCCCCGACGGCAAGGGCCAGCTGGCCATCGAGCGCGGCATCGAGGTGGGCCACGTGTTCTACCTGGGCACCAAGTACAGCCAGGCCATGAACGCCACCTTCCTGGACGAGAACGGCAAGCCGCAGTTCATGGAGATGGGTTGCTACGGCATCGGCATCACCCGCCTGCCCGCCGCCGCCATCGAGCAGAACCACGACGAGCGCGGCATCATCTGGCCCGACGCCATCGCCCCCTTCACCGTGGTGGTGTGCCCCATCGGCATGGACCGCAGCGCCGAGGTCAAGGCGGCGGCTGAAAAGCTGCACGACGAGCTCGCCGCCCTGGGCGTGGACGTGATGCTGGACGACCGCGGCGAGCGCCCCGGCGCCATGTTCGCCGACTGGGAGCTCATTGGCGTGCCGCACCGCGTGGTCATCTCCGACCGCGGCCTGAAGGAAGGCCAGCTGGAGTACCAGCACCGCCGTGACGCCGCCGCCTCCAAGGTGGCGGCTGACGGCATCCTCGACTTCCTGCGCAGCCGGCTGGCATGATCCGCATGTGATTGCCCGACGAACGCTCCTGCTGTCCGCCGCGGGCGGCCTCGGGGTGTTCATGGCCGGGGCGCCCGCCCGGGCCGGCAACCAGCTCGAGGAACCGCTGGCCGACTCCGTGCGCTCCGCGCTGAGTTCGGCCGTCGCCAATGCGGCGCCCCCGGTGCCCGAGTTCGCCTCCACCGGCGCCCGGCTGGCCTACCTGCGCTGGCTCGGCGAGATGGTGGTGCGGCTGCAGCGCTACAAGGTCAACTGGAGCGAGCGCAAGGAATTCCTGCAGACGGCCTGGTACGAGGCCAAGCGCGCCGGCCTGGACCCCGGCCTGGTGCTGGGGCTGATCCAGGTGGAGAGCGCCTTCCGCAAGTTCGCGGTGAGCCCGGTGGGTGCGCGCGGCTACATGCAGGTCATGCCGTTCTGGAGCCGCGTCATCGGCGACGGCGACCCGGGCAAGCTGTTCCACCTGCAGACCAACCTGCGCTTTGGCTGCGTGATCCTGCGTCACTACATAGACCGCGAACGCGGCGACCTGTTCATGGCGCTGGGGCGCTACAACGGCAGCCGGGGGCGGGCGGAGTACCCGAACGCGGTGTTCGCCGCCGCGCGCAAGTGGGAGTTCAAGGACCCCCAGCTCGTCGTCGAGCCGCCACGCTCCTGACCCCAGGCTGCTCCCTGGCCCGCAGGCCATTCACTGCAGGAACCCCAGCTTGGCCTTGTTGCCGCCCGCCTTGGGCAGGTCCTCGGGTGCGATCGCATCCCGGCCCTGCAGGCGGGCGTTGCCGAATCCCGTCATCAGCGCGCGGCGCATCTCACGCGGCGCCAGTTCGGCCAGCAGGTCCAGCAGGTCGTCGGCGGGCTCGGGGTCGAAGCGCTCGCCCCAGCCGTGCTCGCCGCGGATGCCGGTGTACAGGTTGCGCGCGATCTGCCGCGCCGCCTCGTGGGTGGGTGGCTCGATCTCGTACACGTTCATGCGATTGAGGATCGGCTCCGGGATGCAGCGCTCGTCGTTGGCCGTCATGATCCAGATCACCTGGCTGGCGTCGATGGCCACCTCGGCGAACTCGTCGATGAAGCTGCCCGCGGTGTCGTGCTCCAGAAGGCCGTACAGGGCGCCCAGGGGGTCGTACTGCGCATCGGCGCTGGCCTTGTCCACCTCGTCGACCACGATCACCGGGTTGGCGTACTGGCCGTCGATCAGGGCCTCGAACACCTTGCCCGGCTTGGCGCCCTTCCACTGCGAGGAGGAACCCGAGAGCAGCCAGCCCGCGGTCATCGAGGACATGGGCACCAGGTTCATGCCGGTACCGAGCAGGTCCGCCAGCTGCCGCGCGAAGTGGGTCTTGCCGATGCCCGGGGGGCCCAGCAGCAGCATGGGGGTGACCTCCAGGCCGTCGCGGCTGTCCTGGGCCAGGGCGACATGGCGCTTCACGTCGTCCAGCGCCTCGGTGAAGTTGGGCAGTTGCTCGTACAGCCGCGACATGTCGGGGATGCCGGCGGGCTTGACCTGGAAGCGCTCGGGGCCGCGTTCCAGCATGCGCTCGTAGGTGGTGCGCAGGCTCTCGTGGTCGCGCGCCGGCAGCTTGGCCAGCCGCTTTTCCACGTCGCCAGGGCGGAACACCTGGCGCACATGCGCAATGGGAAGCCGGAAACCCGAGGGGTCGTGGGGCACCAGATCATGGGATGGCATGGATGTTTCCCTTCAACAACGCATGCCACAAATTCCAGCACAGAGGCGGCTGGACAGCAATTCGGAAAAGGGTCAGGTGTTGCCCGTTGTTCCCAGCACCTGGTGCAGCTCGCCGCTTTCGTACATCTCCATCATGATGTCGGAGCCGCCGATGAACTCGCCCTTGACGTACAGCTGCGGGATGGTGGGCCAGTTGCTGTATTCCTTGATGCCCTGGCGGATGGCCGGGTCCTCCAGCACGTTGACGGTGACCACCGACTTGGGGTCCACGCCGCAGGCCTTGAGGATCTGGATGGCGCGGCCGGAGAAGCCGCACTGCGGGAAGCTGGCGGTGCCCTTCATGAACAGCAGCACGTCGCTGCCTTTCACGAGTTGGTCGATGCGTTGCTGGGTGTCGTCCATGGTGTTCATTCCTTCCAAACTTTCAGTCTTCCGATTATCCGGCGTCAACCAAGCCACTGCCCGCCGCTGGCCCTCTCGATGCCGGCCAGGTCCAGGCGGCTTTGCACCTGCGCGAAACCCGCCGCCTCCAGCAGGCCGCGCACGGCGCCGGCCTGGTCCCAGCCGTGCTCCAGCAGCAGCCAGCCGCCGGGCGCCAGGTGCGCGGGCGCCTGTGACACGATGGCGCGGATGTCGTCCAGGCCGTCCGCGCCTGCGGCCAGCGCCGACAGCGGCTCGTGGCCCAGGGCGGCCAGGTGCGGGTCGGCGGCGGCGATGTAGGGCGGGTTGCTCACGATGAGGTCCAGGCCCGCCCCCGGGCCTTTGGCCGTGCCTTCGAGCCAGCTGGCAGCGCGGAAGTTCACCGGCAGGCCCAGGCGCTGGGCGTTGGCGCGGGCCACGGCCAGCGCGTCCTCGCTGCGGTCCACCGCCTCCACCCGCGCATCGGGCCGGCGCCAGGCCAGGGCCAGGGCGATGGCGCCGCTGCCCGTGCCCAGGTCCACCAGTGACGGGGAGGGCCGGCCCTCCAGCACCTCCAGCGCCCACTCCACCAGGGTCTCGGTGTCCGGGCGGGGCACCAGCACGCGCCGGTCCACCTGCAGCATCAGGCCGTAGAACTCTTTTTCGCCCACCAGGTAGGCCAGGGGCTCCCCGGCCGCGCGGCGGCGGCACAGGGCCTCGTAGGCCACGCCCGCGGGGGCGGGCAGGGGGTCGGTGTCATGCGCGAGCAGCCAGGCGCGCTCCCCCTGGCCGCGGCCCATCACCTGCAGCAGGAGCAACTGCGCGTCCAGGCGCGCCAGCCCCAGGGTGGCGGCGCGGGCCAGGGCCTGGGCCAGTGTCAGGCCGGGCAGGCTGCCGGCATCGGCGGGGCGCAGGGCGGGCCCGTTCATGCGGCACCGCCCTGGCCGGCTTCCAGCTCCTCGAGCTGTTCGGCCTTGCGCGCCAGCAGCAGGCCCTCGACCAGTTCGTCGATCTCGCCCTGCATGACGAAGTCCAGCTTGTACAGCGTCAGGTTGATGCGGTGGTCCGTCACCCGCCCCTGCGGGAAGTTGTAGGTGCGGATGCGGTCGCTGCGGTCCCCGCTGCCGATCAGGCCCTTGCGGGTGGCGGCCTCCTTCGCCGCGCGCGCGCTGCGCTCGGCCTCCTGGATGCGCGCGGCCAGCACCTGCAGGGCCTTGGCCTTGTTGCGGTGCTGGGAGCGGTCGTCCTGGCACTCGGCGACGATGCCGGTGGGCAGGTGGGTGATGCGCACCGCCGAGTCCGTCTTGTTCACGTGCTGGCCGCCGGCGCCGGAGGCGCGGAAGGTGTCGATGCGCAGGTCCGCGGGGTTGATCTGCACGGCCTGTGCCTCGTCGGGCTCGGGCAGGGCGGCGACGGTGCAGGCGCTGGTGTGGATGCGGCCTTGCGTCTCGGTGGCGGGCACGCGCTGCACGCGGTGGCCGCCCGATTCGAACTTGAGCTTGCCGTAGGCGCCGTCGCCCACCACGCGGACCACGACTTCCTTGTAGCCACCCACCTCGCCGGGGCTCTCGCTCACCAGCTCGCAGCGCCAGCCCTGGCGCTCGGCGTACTTCGTGTACAGGCGCAGCAGGTCGCCGGCGAACAGGGCCGACTCGTCGCCGCCCGTGCCGGCGCGGATCTCCAGGAAGGCGTTGCGCACGTCGTCCGGGTCCTTGGGCAGCAGCAGCTTCTGCAGTTCGTCCTCCAGCTGCGGCAGCGCGCCCTCGATGGCCGCGATCTCCTCCCGGGCCATGTCGGCCATGTCGGGGTCGGCCAGCATCTCGCGGGCCTCGGCCAGGCCGGCCTCGCGCTGGCGAAAGCGCTCGTACAGGCCCGCCACCTCGCTGACCTGCGCATGCTCGCGGGTGAGGGCGCGCAGGCGGTCCATGTCGTTGGCGACCTCGGGCTGCTGCAGGAAGAAGTCCAGCTCCTGCAGGCGCACGGGGTAGCGATCGAGTTGCTGGCGAAGGAAGGGTTTCATGGGCGCAAGGGGGAAGGGTCAGGGGGCGTGGCGGCGGCAGGCCCGGGCAGCTCGCAAGGGCCGTCCGCGGGGGCGCAGGCCCGCTAACGCTCCTTGCGCAGGAAGAAGTGCTCGATGGCGGTGCTGGCGCGCTCGCGCGATTGCGCGTCGCCGGCATGCAGCTCGGCCAGGGCGCCGTGCAGCATCTTGTGCGTCAGGCCCTTGGACAGGGCTTCCAGCACGGTGTCCACGTCCTCGCCCTTGGCCAGCAGCTTGCGGGCGCGGGCCAGTTCCAGCGCGCGCCACTCGTCGGCCTGGGCATGGAGCTGGCGGATCAGGGGCACGGCGCGGCGCTGGTCCATCCAGTGCAGGAAGCTCTGCACCCCGGCGTCCACGATGGCCTCGGCCTGGGCCACGGCGGCCTGGCGGTGGGCGTGGCCGGTCTGGACCACGTGGGCGAGGTCGTCCACGGTGTAGAGGTACACGTCCTCCAGGTCCCGGACCTCGGGCTCGATGTCGCGGGGCACGGCCAGGTCGACCATGAACATGGGGCGGTGCCTGCGCGCCTTGAGCGCGCGCTCCACGGCGCCCAGGCCGATGATGGGCAGCTGGCTGGCGGTGGAGGAGACCACCGCGTCGAATTCGTGCAGGCGGGCGGGCAGGTCGGCCAGGCGCATGACCTCGCCGCCGAAGCGGCTGGCCAGCTTCTCGCCGCGCTCCAGGGTGCGGTTGGCGATGGCGATGGCCTGGGGGTTCTTCGCGGCGAAGTGCGTGGCGGCCAGCTCGATCATCTCGCCCGCGCCGACGAACAGCACCTTGATCTTCGACAGGTCCTCGAACAGCTGCCCGGCCAGGCGCACGGCGGCGGCGGACATGCTGATGGAGTGGGCGCCGATCTCGGTGGCGGTGCGCACCTCCTTGGCCACGGCGAAGGAGCGCTGGAACAGCTGGTTGAGCGTGGTGCCCAGCGCGCCGGCCTCGTCGGCCACGCGCACGGCGTCCTTCATCTGGCCCAGGATCTGCGCCTCGCCCAGCACCATGGAGTCCAGGCCGCTGGCCACGCGGAAGGCATGGCGGGCAGCCAGGCCGTCCTGCAGGGTGTAGGCGTGGGAGCGAAGTTCGGTCGGAGAGACGCCGCCCGAGCGTGCCAGCCATTCCAGCGTGGGCTCCAGGGCGTGCTGCTCGCCGGCGCAGTAGATCTCGGTGCGGTTGCAGGTGGACAGGATGGCCGCCTCGGGCGGCAGGCCGCCTGCGCCGTGCAGGCTTCCGCGCAAACCGTGCAGCGTGGGCGCGATCTGGTCGATGGCGAACGCGAACCGGCCGCGCAGATCGAGCGGCGCTGTCGTGTGGTTGATGCCCAGGGCCCAGACTGCCATGGCTGAATTATAAAATTCCCGCTTTGCACATGCCGATGGGGTGGCCAACGCCGCCCGGGCCGCCGCCAACCATGGGTTTTTTCGACGCCCTGTTCCACCTGTCCGGCTTCGCCGCCCCCGCCCTGGCGCTGGGGCTGCTGCTGCCGCTGGCCGCCCGCTGGGTGCTGCCCCGCCCGCCGTCCGCCCGCTACCGCGTGCAGGCCGCCGTGGTCTTCGCCGCGGGGCTGGCCGCCCTGGTGGCCGGCCTGGTGCTGTTCGGCCGCGACGGCAAGATGGCCTCCTATGCCGCGCTCGTGCTGGCTGCCGCCACCGCCCAGTGGGCGCTGGCCGGCGCCTGGCGCAAGTAAATCCTTCCACCCCGCCACCCGCCATGCTCTACCTGCTGTCCCCCGCCAAGTCCCTGGATTACGAGACCCCGGTCGGCGAGCTGCCGCACACGCAGCCGCAGTTCGTGGCGCAGTCCAGGGAACTGATCGGGGTGCTGCGCGAGAAGTCCCCGCAGGACATCGCCAGCCTCATGAGCCTGAGCGACAGCCTGGCGGCACTGAATGCGGCCCGCTACGAGGCCTGGTCGCCCAGGTTCACCACGAAGAACGCCCGCCAGGCGGTGCTGGCCTTCAACGGCGATGTGTACGACGGCCTGTCCGCCCGCACCCTGCGCCCGGCCGACCTGGACTGGGCCCAGCAGCATGTGGCCATCCTCAGCGGCCTGTACGGCGTACTGCGGCCGCTGGACCTGATGCAGCCGTACCGGCTGGAGATGGGCACCTCGCTGCCGGTGGGCGGCGCCTCCAACCTCTACCGGTTCTGGGGCACGCGGATCGCCGATTACCTCAACACGCAACTGGCACAACACAAAACACCGGTCGTGGTGAACCTGGCGTCGCAGGAGTACTTCAAATCGGTGGACCGCCAGGTGCTCAAGGCCCGGGTCATCGAGTGCGTGTTCGAGGACTGGAAGGATGGCAAGTACAAGATCATCAGCTTCTTCGCCAAGAAGGCGCGGGGGCTGATGGCGCGCTACGCGATCGAGCAGCGCGTCGACACCCCGGCCAAGCTCGAGGGCTTCAACCTCGAGGGCTATGGCTTCGACGAGGCCGCCTCCAAGCCCGACCGCCTGGTCTTCCGTCGAAAGGTGGCTTCATGAATACAGCCCGGGCCGCACAGGCCGTCACGCCCGAATTGCGCCAGTGGATCGTCGCGCAGGCCCAGGCGGGCCACCCGCCGGAGGTGGTGCTGGCCTCCATGAAGGCCTCCGGCTGGCACGAGGACACGGCCATCGAGGCCATGGAGTCCACGCTGCAAGTGCACCTGGCGCAGCAGGCCCAGGTCCGCGAACTGCCGCCTGCCGTGCCGGTCCCCCGTCCTGACCTGGCGGACTCACCCCTGTACCTGGACGGCGGCGACCGCCAGGTCCATGTGCTGCAGGTGATGCGCGATCCGCACGTGGTGGTTTTCGGCGGGCTGCTGTCGGACGAAGAGTGCGATGAGCTGGTCGAGCTGGCCCGGCCGCGCATGGCGCGCTCGCTGACCGTGGCCACCCGCACCGGCGGCGAGGAGCTCAACGCCGACCGCACCAGCAACGGCATGTTCTTCCAGCGCGGCGAGACCGCGCTGGTGGCGCGCATCGAGGCGCGGATCGCCCGGCTGGTGAACTGGCCGGTGGAGAACGGCGAGGGCCTGCAGATCCTGCAGTACCGCCCTGGTGCCGAGTACAAGCCGCACTACGACTACTTCGACCCGGCCGAGCCGGGCACGCCCACCATCCTCAAACGCGGCGGCCAGCGCGTGGGAACGCTGGTGATGTACCTGTCCGAACCCGAGAAGGGCGGCGGCACCACCTTCCCCGATGTCCAGCTGGAAGTCGCGCCCAAGCGCGGCAACGCCGTGTTCTTCTCCTACGACCGGCCGCATCCGTCCACCCGCACGCTGCATGGCGGCGCGCCGGTGATCGCCGGCGAGAAGTGGATCGCCACCAAATGGCTGCGCGAGCGCCGCTTCGACTGAGGCGCGCAGCGCCTCCCCCACGGCCCCCCGACCTGCGAACCCCACGCGCCCCTGATGTCCACGCCTGAACAATCCCTCCTGGGAAAAGCCGCCACCTACAGCGACCGGTACGACCCCTCGCTGCTGTTCCCCATCCCCCGCGCCGCCAAGCGCGAGGAGCTCGGCCTGCACGGCCGCCTGCCCTTTTTCGGCGCCGACCTGTGGACGGCCTTCGAGCTGTCCTGGCTGACCCCGCGCGGCAAGCCGCAGGTGGCCATCGCCAAGGTCACCATCCCCTGCGAGACGCCCAACATCGTCGAGAGCAAGTCCTTCAAGCTGTACCTGAACAGCTTCAACAACACGGCCTTCGCCAGCGCCGACGAGGTGCGTGACCGCATCCGCGCCGATGTCGGCGAGGCGGTGTGGCGCGGCGCGCCGGCGGCCTCGGGCGTGGGGGTGAAGGTGCTGATGCCCGAGGACTTCGCCCGGGAGCGGGTGGAGGAGCTGGAGGGCGTGAACCTGGACCGGCTGGACATCGAGTGCACGCAGTACCAGCCCGACCCGTCCCTGCTCACGGCGGCCTTCGGCGAGCAGCCGGTGGAGGAGGTGCTGGTCTCCAACCTCCTCAAGAGCAATTGCCTGGTGACGGGCCAGCCCGATTGGGGCAGCGTGCAGATCCACTACAGCGGCCCGCAGATCGACCAGGGGCAGCTGCTGCGGTACCTGGTGAGTTTCCGCAACCACAACGAGTTCCACGAGCAGTGCGTGGAACGCATCTTCACGGACGTGATGGCGCGCTGCAAGCCGGTGCGGTTGTCGGTGTACGCGCGCTACACGCGCCGTGGCGGGCTGGACATCAATCCGTTCCGCACCAGCCACCCCGGTGCGCTGCCGGCCAACGTGCGCACGGCTCGCCAGTAAGCGGCGCCGGGCCACGGCGCCTGCGCGGGTTCAGCGCTCCAGCCAGTCGCAGCGCAGGCGCTGGCGCTCGTGCGCATGGGCGCGCCAGCGCGTGTAGGCGGACGGCGCGTGCATGCCCGCCAGGAACAGGGGCGCGGCCCAGGCCGCATCGCCCGTGGCGAAGGCGGGCAGCCAGCCCACCCATCCCAGCAGCCACAGCGTCAGCACCGCGTCCCACAGGTGGTACTCGATGGGGTGGTCGCTGCGGTGCGCGACCAGCCAATGCCTGATGCGTTGGATCTCCGCCAGCGTCATGACGCCCTCCTTCCCGGTGGATCCCGGGGAGGGTTTCACTGTAAGTTTCGCGTCAGCGGATGTCAACGGCCGCCCGCGAGGGGCGAGCGGCCGTGGGGGTGCGGGGTCAGCGCGGGTTCTCGACGAACCAGTACTTGCGGGTGCGGGTGGGCTGGACCGTGAGCTTGGGGCGGCAACCGGCCAGGCCGCAGCCGCTGTCGGCGCCGGTGGTGCTCGGCGGCGCAGCGTTCGGGTCGGCCACGCCGCCGATGACGAAGGGGACCTGCTTGGTGCGGTTTTCCCCCGAGACCGGGTCCCGGTACTGCACGGTCACCACGCCGCTCACCGCGCTGGGGGGCATGCCGCCGAGGTTGCGCTGCTCGGCGATGAAGCCCTGGCAGAAGACCTTGGCGCCATAGACCTTGGCAGTGCCCAGGTTGCCCTTGCAGACCTGGGCGGTGTCCGGCTTGTTGGTGCTGAAGTAGGTGAAGCCGCCGACGGTCAGCGGCGCGTTGATCACCTTCTCGCCAGCGGTACTCATGGGGATGACGCAGCCCTGGACCTTGCTCTGGTCGGTGTTGATGGCGCCCAGCACGCTGGGGGTGACCAGGGTGCGGGTGTCGGTGGCCGCCGGGCGGGCCGGCAGGGTGTCGAAGATCGTGTAGAAGCCGTCGGCCGTGGTGGGGCAACTCGGGGAGTCCGTGTCGCCGCGGCCGCACAGGGGCTTCTCGCGGTCGCCGGTGCCGACCATGATGCCCGTGAAGCCGTTGCCCAGTACCACGTCGGGCGCGAAGAAGACCTTGCGGATGACGTTGGGCGTGGACGTCTTGTCCGACAGTGATGCCACGGCCCGCAGCTTCCAGTCGTTCTTGGTCATGCCGCAGGTGGTGCTGGCAGGCGTGCAGGTCTTGGCCACCTCGAAGTCGATGCGATAGACGTTGCCATGGACGTCCGCGGCATAGGCGCGGTCCACGTAGCCGTCGTAATCCGCGTCCACGAGGCTGATGTCGGCGGGGACGGACCGGGCGGTGCTGATCACCTGGGTGAGGTCGAACTCCTGCAGCTTCTCGCCCGTGATGGCATCGAACACGTAGATCACGTTCCCGACAAGCGAGCTGCTGGTGGGGGTGAAGGGGTCCTCGTTGGCGCTGTCGTAGCCGCCGCCCATGATCACCACCGGGTTGGCTGTGTAGCCCTTGAGCCGTGCGACCCGCGGCTCGGACCAGGTCTCGCCGAGTTTGGACAGGTCGCTGCTGGTCTTCTTCCACAGCATCTTCGGCGCGGCGATATTGGTCACGTCGATGGCGTAGATGGCCCGGCCTCCGCGGCGCAGGCCGGCGTAGATCACGGCGCGGTCCGAGTTGCCTGTGCTGTTGATCTTCTGGTACAGCCCGATGGGACCGTCGACGAGGTAGTCGCGTGGCGTGGCGCCCACCGCGGTGGTGGTGAACAGCTTGACCTCCGGCGTGTTGTTGCGAAGCCGCCGGAACTTGGTCATCACCTCGGGCGGCACGAAGGACCAGAACTCCTCGCCTGCGCCCACACCCTTGAACGACTCGGTCTGGTTGCCGTTGATGGCGCGCAGCGTGCCGTCGTTGGAGCCGTAGAACACCACCACGTTGTTGGAATTGGTGCTGGTGACGTCGGGGCCGAAGTTCACGACGGCGGGTCGTGAGTGCAGCACGTCGCCATGGACCGACGGTCGCACGGTCACGGTCCCGCCGGGGCCGCGGTCCAGCGAGTCATTGGCCACGTTGTTGGCGCCGCGCACCCAGTTGATGATGTTGGTCCGCTCGGTCGTGCCAGCCGTGTCGTTGGCCAGGCCGAACAGCGTCGTGGTGAGCGACGTGTTCCCGGTGCTGAAGCTGCTGGAGCTGGCGGTCAGGTCGTCGCAGCTGGATGACAGGCAGGTGTAGACCTTCCGGCTGTCCTGGCTGGTGGCGTAGACGGATCGCAGGCGCTGCGCGGCGCCGCCCTTTTCCACGACATCGCCGTCGGGCGAATCCGAGGACGAGACAGGTGTGCCCATCGGGTCGTTGGAGAAGAAGGTGCTGGAGGACGTCCAGTAGGACACCGCATCGGTCTTGAGGAAGCCGGTCGCCGAGTTGATGGCCTGATTGCCGGCGGCATCCTCCAGGGACAGGGTGTCGGTCAGCGGGTTGTAGCCGAAGCGGTACTGCTTGAGGTTGCCGCGCCAGCGGGGCTTGGCGCTGGCATCGGGCCGGAACATGCCCATGAACACCTGGTTCAGGTAGGCGCCGCGGGCGTTGGCCGAGACGGGGAGGCTGGCGGAGGCGAAGGTGCCGTCCTTGGCCAGGATCTGGTTGAACACGCTGCCCAGGGCGGTGGCGATCTTGGTGCCGGCGTCGGCCTCGTCGTTGGTGGTGTTGACGGCGATGTACTCGCCGTTGCTGTTGCCCGCCATGCTGGCCAGCAGGGCTGACCAGCCCAGGCCGGCATTGGTCGTCTTGGGGCTGATGTCCACCGTGAAGGTCTGCACGGCCTCGGGTGCGGTGCGGCGCATGAAGCGGGCCCATTCGTCGGCCACGTTGATCTGGGAACCCGAGGGATTCAGGCCGGTGATGTCCGTCGGACGGGCCGCCGACAGGCCGCCGTAGGCCTGGGTCAGCGCGAGGCTGGCCGCCGTGTTGTCCGAGCTGGGGTCCTGCGTCGGGCCGTTGCTGATGAAGATGATGAAGTTGCCGGAGCAGGCGTCCTGCGGGAAGCTGTTGTAGCGCGTGGAGTTGAAGTTGGGCAGCGCGTTGGAGCCCAGGCCATAGATGGCGCGGCTGGTCGCGAAGGTCGTGGAATCGATCGGGTTGACAGTAGCGAAATCGGCGCGGTCGGTCTTGGCCTTGGTGTTGCCGGTGACTGGCGCCTTGGCCGCGAAATAGTAGTACGCCTCCGCCATGGCCCAGGCGGCCTTGCCGGCGTTGGACTGGTCGCGGTTCACGTCCAGGCCGGTCGGACTGAACAGCGCCTGCAGGCTCGTCTTGTATGCGGGGGTGAGGTCGCGCATGGCGCTGCGGATGTAGCCGCCGTCCGTGCCCGTGTTGGGGTTGCCCGACTCGGTGAACATCATCACGCCCAGGCGGATGCTGTTGTCCGGAATGGCGCCGATGACCTGGCGGATTGCCGCCATCTCCTTGGTGAACAGCGAGGACCAGTTGCCGGTGTTGTCGACGACCAGCAGCACGTTGGGCTTGGCCGTGGCGCTGTTGGTCGTGGCGTAGATGTCGATGTCCGACATGAACGAGGATGTCTGCGACTGCGCGGGCGCCGTGGCCAGCGCGCCGAAGACGGCGAGCCACAGCCCGAGGATCTGTTGGACCAAGCGTTTCATGTCTGCCTCAACTCAGTTGCAGCTCGTGGCCGCGTCGGACGAGAGGACGCGGATGCCCACGCCCTGGTTGACGGCGACCAGCGCGCCGGTGCGGGTGTCGGTGACCTGCGCGCGCAGGTTCCACTCGGTGTTGGAGCACAGCGAGTCATCCGACGACACGGTGGCCGCCGTGGTGTCGATGCCGCTGTTGCGGATCAGGCTCGAGGTGATGCACTCCCGGTCTGCCGGGATGGTGGGGTCGAGCTGGTTGTTCTTGATCGGCATGACCCGGTAGCAGGAGGGTTGGGGCGTGATGCGCACCACGTAGTCGGTGGCGCCGTTGCCGTCGATGTCCACGTTGACCGGCGCGGAGGCGACGGCAGCCGGCGTGAACGCGAAGCTCGTGCTGCTGATGGTGGCCTCCAGCGCGTCCTGCGCCGCGGAGACGGCCTCCTGGCGCGCCTGCATGTTGCCCACCACCCGCAGGTTGGTGCTCGAGCCCATGAAGGCGTTGATGGCGAACAGGCTCATGAGCACCAGGAAGATCAGGGCGACGACCAGTGTCGCGCCTCGCTGGCGGGCGGGTCCGCGGCAAGCAATGGGTCCAGGCTTCATGGCTTTTCCCTCAGGCCGGCCACGGTCTGCAGGCGCGCGGTGGTGACATAGCTGCGCCGCTTGAAGTTGTCGTTGGCGGCGCTGGTGTAGCGGTCCGTCGTGCCCTGGCGCCCGATGGCGTAGGTGCGCGTGTCCGTGTGGCCCACGGTGCGCTCCGTGTTGCGCGACACCAGCGATACGCGCACGGCCACCACGTTGCCCCAGCCCCGGGGGCTGGCCGCGGCGGTGTTGGCCTCGGTCTGGCCGGCCTGGTCGTTCAGGCCGTACCACTCGTCGGCTGCGCCGTCGTTGTTGGTGTCGAAGCCATAGTCGAAGCCGACCTGGTCGATGCCCTCGGCCAGCGGCGAGACCACGACCTGCGTGCCGACCACCTCCACCCGCGTGAGCGTGGGGATGCCGTCGCCGGCGCCACTGCAGTCGCTGCAGGTGGCGATGTAATAGGCCCGTGTGACGAAACGGCGCACCGGGTTGACGGCGCCCGTGCCGGTGCGCAGCGTGAAGTTGCTGCCGCTGGCGGAGGCGCGGTAGCTGTAGAAGTTGTCCGCCGCGCTGTGCGAGGTCTGCACGTAGGCCACGTTGGCGGCGATGGAGCCGACTGCTGTGGTCGCCGTGTCCAGCCGGCGCAGGATCAGCGCGGGCGTGCCCCCCTTGCGGTTGGCCAGGCAGGACAGGGCGGCGCCGCCGTAGGTGGTCTGGCTGGGGAAGAGACCCTCGATGGGGAAGGGCACGGTGGGCGTCGGCAGGGCCGCCATGGCCGCCAGCGCCGTCGCCACGGTGGCGCCGTCGGCGCATGGCGTGAGCGTCGCGTCCGCGGCATAGGTGGTGGAGGGGATGGTGCCGTAGAAGCCTGCCAGTGCCAGGTCCTCGGACAACAGGTCGATCGCCTGGCGGCCGTTCTCGATGTGGCGGACCGATTTCTCCAGCTCGACCGACGAGCGCGTGGCGTTGCCGAACATCAGGGCCAGGCCGGCGACCAGGAGCATGCCCACGGTCAGGCCCACCATCAGTTCGACCACGCTCAAGCCGCGCTGGCGGGCGCGGCGGGCGGTGCGGCGGAAGGGGGGGGGCAGCCGTGTCATCCCAGGATCCCGATGCGCACCACCTGGCTGATGCCGCGGCGCAGGTTCTCGTTGCCGTACTGGTTCTGGCCGCAGGCCTGGGGCGCGGGGCCGGAGGCCTGGATGCCCTGCCAGACGATGGTGACCAGGTACTCGTTGGGGTTGGCCGTCGCGGTGATGCAGCCGCGCGCGCCGAGCATGGCGCCGACATTGGTGCCGCCGGCGTCCTTCTCCGCGGCGCCGCGGATCAGGTCCGCCCAGGCGCAGATGTCGGTGTTGGCCGTGTCGTAAGCCGCCACGTTGAAGTTGGACGGCGGCGGGCTGGGCGCGGTGGGCGTGGTGCAGGCGTTGACGCCGATGTCGGAGCGCACGTAGTAGCCGTTGCGCGTGCCCACGCGGTTGATCGACATGCGCTGGCTGATGTCGCCCAGGAGCACCAGCGCCTGGGCCCGCTGGTAGCCCTCGAGGTTGCTGACGGCGGTGCGTGCCTGCAGGCCGACGAAGCCCAGCACGCCGAAGGCCACGATCAGCATGGCCACGAGCGCCTCCATCAGCGCGGCGCCTCGCTGGGACGGGGGAAGGTACGCGGGTTGCGTCATCAGGTGCAGGCGGTGTTGGAGGACTTGGGTCGGCCTGCCGGGTCCAGCTGGATGCAGCGGCTGTTGCCATAGCCGTCGTTCAGGCTGAAGCGCACGGTCCCGCCGGCCGCGACCTGGGCGGTGGCGGTGAAGCCCACGTTGGCCTGCGGCGTGGTGCCTTGCAGCACCGTCATGCCCAGCGAGGCGCCGATGGCGGGGCGCTGGCCCAGGATGGTGTTGTCGGCCGTGTTGCGAATGCGCCAGCCGCTGCGCCAGTCGGTGCCGGTGAGCGGCTCCAACACCACCGTCGAACCACGCTTGAGGGCCTCGCTGCGCGCCAGGGTGATGTCGGACATCACGTCGTAGCTGGCCGAACGCATGCGCTGCTTGGCGATGACCTTCTGCATGCCGGGCAGGGCCACGACCAGCAGGATGCCCAGCACCGCGATGACCACCATGGCCTCGATCAGCGTGAAACCCCGGGTATGGCGCATGGCGTTACCAGCAGTTCGTGGGCGCGCGCGCGCTGGCCTGGTTTACCGTGAGCGTGCCGCAGGTGTCCGCCACCTGGGTGCCCCGGGGCGTGGCCGTGGCGGTGAAGGTGGGCGCCGTGCCGGCGGTGTTGGTGCCGACGACAGTGAAGTCGTAGAACGGCGTCACCGAGGGGGGCACGCTGGCGCCGGAGCCCGCCAGGTCTGCGGCATAGGCCTTGGTGTCCAGCAGGATCTGCTGCTGGCGCAGCGCGATGTCCATCAGCACGCGCTGGGCCTCCGCCCGGCGCGACTTGCGCAGGTGGTTGGTGTAGGACGGGTAGGCGATGGACACGAGGATGCCGACCACGACGATCGTGATCAGCAACTCGACCAGGGTGAAGCCGCGGTGTGAGGCCCGGCGTCGATGCATGTGATTTCCTTCAGGCGGGCTGTCCGGATACAGCTCTACAGCAGGAAAGGTAGATCAAGTGTCGTACGGAAGAGTTACCTCCAGGATGGGCGGCCGGGATCGGTGGATGAGTGGTGATGCGTGAGGCGCAAAGTTCTAATCGGTGCCTGGGCGGCATCGCGGCGGCAGGGTGCGTTTCCGGGGTTTGCGCGGCTGCAGGGGCGCCTCCATCGGGGCCGTGGCTAGAATGACCGCCATGGTTCGCCTGCGTTGGTTCCTGGCTTGTCTGGTGCTGTTGGCGCTGCCCCTGCAGGGCGCGCTGGCGGCGTCCATGCGCCTGTGCCTGCCTGCGGGCCAGCCGGTGGCCGTCCATCACCACCACGCGCCGGATGGCGCCGGCATGAGCCATGCCCTGGGTGGCGCCGGTGATACCGCTGACGCGCACGCCGGCCTGCCGGATGTTCCGGATGGGGCCGACCTCCAGCACACGTGCGATCTCTGCGCGGCCTGCGGCCACGCCGCGGCCTTGCCCGCCGGGACCACGCCCGTGGCAGCCTCCACCGGGGTCGTGGCCCACCCGGCCCTGGCGCCCGCGCGCATCGACACGCGCGGCCTGCCGGTCCCCGACAAACCCCCTCGCGCCTGAGGCACTGGCGCCGGCTTGCCTGCCGGCGGTCCTGCCGTGCCCGGGCCCCACGCGGCCCCGGGACCCCTGGTTCATCCTGCTGCGAGGATCGCATGCAACGTTCTTTCTTCCGCCGCTGGCTGGCTGTCGCCCTGGCTGGCTGGGCCGCCACTGCGGCCGCCCAGACGGCGCCGGCCCCGTCCCCAGGCGCCTGGCGCTCGGCCTTCGAGGGCTACCGACCCTTCAATGACGCCCCCGTGGCGTCCTGGCGTGAGGCCAATGACACCGTGGGCCGCATCGGCGGCTGGCGCGCCTATGCGCGGGAAGCCGCGCAGCCGGCCGGCCCCGCCACGCCGGCCAACGGCGCGACCCCTGCAACCCCGCCCGCCCCGGCCACCCCACCGGCCGCCAGCCACCAGCACTAGGAGCCCGTGATGACGACGGTTTTCCATCACCCGCGGCACCGCCTGCGCCTGACGGCCCTGGCCACCGCCGTGGTCCTGCTGGCCGGTTGCGCCAGTATCGACCCGGACCGCGAGGTCGCGCTGGCCAACGAGTCCCAGCGCGCCTTCACCCAGGGCGGCCTGGCCCTGGCGCGCGACGATGCCCAGCGCGCCGCCCGCGTCCAGGCGGCCGAGCGCCTGCTGGCCCAGCCCTTGACGCAGGCCGATGCCGTGCAACTGGCCCTGACCCACAGCCCGGCGCTGCAGGCCCTGCTGGCCCGCCATGTGGCGGACCTGGCGGCCGCCGACCAGGGCGGCCGCATCGCCAACCCGGTCTTCAGCTTCGAGCGCGTGCGCTCGGGCGACGAGCTGGAGCTGGGCCGCATGCTGTCCTTCGGGCTGCTGGACCTCCTCACCCTGCCGCAGCGCCAGGCGCTGGCCCGCCAGCAGCAGGCACAGCAGCGGGTGCAGCTGGCCGGCGCGGTGGTCGACCAGGTCAGTGCCGTGCGCCAGGCCTGGGTGCGCGCCGTCGCGGCGCAGCAGTCGCTGGCCCACGCGCGCCAGGTGCAGCAGGCTGCCGATGCCGGCGCCGAGCTGGCCCGGCGCATGCAGCAGGCGGGCAACTTCTCGCGCCTGGAGCGCGCCCGCCAGCAGGCCTTCTACGCCGACGCCACGGCGCGCCTGGCGCTGGCCCAGCACGCGGCCATCGCCACGCGCGAGGCCCTGGTGCGCCAGCTGGGGCTGGACGAGGCGCAGGCCGCCCGCCTGCGCCTGCCCGATCGCCTGCCGGACCTGCCGGCGCAGCCGCGCGCGGTGCAGGACGTCGCGGGGGCCGCCAAGGACCAGCGCCTGGACTGGCAGCTGGCCCGCCTGCAGCTGGCGTCCGCGGGCCGGGCCCAGCGCCTGGACCTGCTGCACAGCCTGGTCGATGTGGAGGCCGGCGTGATCCGCAACACCACGATGCATGACGGCACTGGCGAGCGCAGCAACGCGCGCGGCTGGGAGCTGGCCCTGCGCCTGCCGGTGTTCGACTGGGGCAGTGCCCGCCGCGTGCAGATGAATGCGCAGACCCTGGCGGCCATCCACCAGGCCGAGGCCGTGAGCCGCGCCGCCTCGTCGCAGCTGCGTGAAAGCTACTCCGCGTACCGCACCGCCTGGGACCTGGCCAGGCATTACCGCGACGAGGTCGTGCCCCTGCGCAAGGCCATCTCCGAGGAGAACCAGCTTCGCTACAACGGCATGTTCATCGGCGTGTTCGAGCTGCTGGCCGACACCCGCGAGCAGGTGGCCGGCGTGATCGCCGCGATCGACGCGCAGCAGCAGTTCTGGCTGGCCGACGCCGCCCTGGCGGCGACCCTGGTGGGGCGACCGGTGGAGGGCGGCGCGCTGTCCGCGGCGCCCGGCGCGGCGGCCTCCGGCGGTGAAGCCGGCCATTGAGACGGGGGAAGCAACAACCATGACGAACAGACGCAATTTCCTCTCCGGCGCCGGCCTGATCACCGGCGCGGTGGCCGCAGCCTCCGTCAGCAAGGTGGCGATGGCGGCACTGCCCGAGCCGGTGCTGCAAACCAGCGCCGACACCGTGCCGCCCGCGGCGCCGGCGACCGGCCGCCCCTTCCAGCCCGTGGTCACCCTCAACGGCTGGAGCCTGCCCTGGCGCATGAACAACGGCGTCAAGGAGTTCCACCTGGTGGCCGAACCCGTGGTGCGCGAGATGGCGCCCGGCTTCAAGGCCCACCTGTGGGGCTACAACGGCCAGTCGCCGGGGCCCACCATCGAGGTGGTGGAGGGCGACCGCGTGCGCATCTTCGTGACCAACAAGCTGCCCGAGCACACCAGCATCCACTGGCACGGCCAGCGCCTGCCCAATGGCATGGACGGCGTGACAGGGCTGACGCAGCCGGGCATCCCGCCCGGCAAGACCTTCGTCTACGAGTTCGAGGCGCGCCGGCCGGGCACCTTCATGTACCACCCGCACGCCGACGAGATGACGCAGATGGCGATGGGCATGATGGGCTTCTGGGTGACGCACCCCAAGGGGCGACACCCGCTGATCGACCCGGTGGACCGCGACTTCGTGTTCCTGCTGTCCGCGTATGACATCGAGCCCGGCGCGTACACGCCGAAGATCATGACCATGCTGGACTTCAACCTCTGGACGTTCAACAGCCGCATCTTCCCGGGCATCGACTCGCTGAACGTGCGCAAGAACGACAAGGTGCGCATCCGCGTGGGCAACCTCACCATGACCAACCATCCCATCCACCTGCACGGCCACGAGTTCATGGTCACGGGCACGGACGGCGGGCCCACGCCCAAGTCCACCCGCTGGCTGGAGGTGACCACGGACATCGCCGTGGGGCAGATGCGGCAGGTGGAATTCATCGCGGACGAGGAGGGCGACTGGGCCTTCCACTGCCACAAGAGCCACCACACCATGAACGCCATGGGCCACGACGTGCCCACCATGATCGGCGTGGACCACCGCGAGGTGGTGCGCAAGATCACGCAGGTGGTGCCCGACTACATGGTGATGGGCGAGCGGGGCATGGCCGACATGGGCGAGATGACCATGCCGCTGCCGGACAACACCGCACCGATGATGACGGGCCAGGGCCCCTTCGGCGGGGTGGAGATGGGCGGCATGTTCACCGTGCTCAAGGTGCGGCGTGACCAGAAGCCGGGCGATTACTCCAACCCGCCGTGGTTCCAGCACCCGCCGGGCACGGTGGCCTATGAGTTCAAGGGGGAGGTACCCCCTCCCCGCCGCGCCCCGACCCAGGGGGGCGGCTCCATGCCTTCGCAGGCCGCGCCCGGGCAGGGCTTGGAAGTGAAGGTGCGCAAGCCGTCGGGCCATGGTGGCCACGGCGGTCACCATTGACACCGGGAGACCGAAGGATGATGAAGAAGACTTCCCTGATCGTGGCCGCCCTGCTGGCCCTTCCCCTGGCCGGCCTGGCCCACACGGCCCATGGCAGCGGCCACCATGCCGCCAAGGCCATCGTGAAGGAGCAGAAGCCCTGGGGCATCGCCGGCGACGCCAAGGACGCGCGCCGCACCATCGACATCCGCATGACGGACAACATGCGCTTCACCCCCGACCGCATCGAGGTGCGCGAGGGCGAGACCGTGCGCCTGCGCGTCGTCAACGCGGGCAAGGTGCTGCACGAGCTGGTGATCGGCACCCGCCAGGAACTGCAGGAGCATGCGGCCCTGATGCGCAAGTTCCCCAACATGGAACATGACGAGCCCTACATGGCCCATGTCTCCGCAGGCAAGTCCGGCACGCTGGTGTGGAACTTCAACCGCCCCGGCGAGTTCGAATTCGCATGCCTCATCCCCGGCCACTTCGAGGCCGGGATGGTGGGGAAGATCACCGTGCTTGCCAAGCAACAAGGAAAGTGAAGGTCATGGCCAACGAACGCAATCTTCCCCGCCGCGGCTTCCTGGCGATGGCTGCCGTGTCAGCGCTGTCCGCTGCCACCGGTGTGGCCGTCGCCAGTGCGCCGGGCGCCCCCGTCCTCGTCGAGGTCTGGAAGGACCCCAACTGCGGCTGCTGCGGCGATTGGGTCAAGCACTTGGAGGCCAATGGCTTCAAGGTGAAGGTCCATGACACGGGCAATGCCGCCATGCGCACCAAGCTGGGTGTCGACGCCAGGTACGGCTCCTGCCACACCGCCCTGGTGGGCGGCTACGCGATCGAGGGCCATGTGCCCGCGCGCGAGATCCAGCGCCTGCTGCGCGAGAAGCCGCAGGCCATCGGCCTGGCCGTGCCCGGCATGCCGATCGGCTCGCCCGGCATGGACGGCCCGGCCTACGGCAACCGCCGCGACGCCTACCAGGTGCTGCTGCTCACCAAGGATGGAGGATCCCGCAGCTACCAGTCCTACACCGCCCAACCCGGAACCAAGGCATGACCAAGACCTCCCTCCTGCTGGCGCTGTGCGCCGTGGTGGCTGCGCCCGCCTGGGCGCAGCCGGCCCCCAAGGCGGCGGATGCCGACCACTCGGCGCACCACCCGCCGGCGGCTTCGGCCCCGGCCGCCGCGACGGCTGCGCCCGTTCCCACCGCCGACATGGCCGAAGGGGAGGTGCGCCGCGTCGACAAGGCTGGCCGCAAGATCACCCTGCGCCACGGCGAGATCAAGTCGCTGGACATGCCGCCCATGACCATGGTGTTCCAGGTGACCGACGCCGCGTTGCTGGACAAGGTGGCGGCGGGCGACAATGTGCGTTTCCGCGCCGACCAGTCCGGCGGCAATTACCGCGTGATCGACCTGCAGCGGGTGCCCTGACGCCGCCAGGCGTCAGAAGCCCTGGAACAGGTCCAGGGTGGCCGGGCCGCCAGCTTCCGCCACGGCGAGCGGCGCCGCCGGGGCCATGGCGGGGTCGGGCAGACCCCTTGCCTCGGGCGAATCCACCTTCGCCAGCTTGCCCACCCGCACCCCCAGCAGCCGCAGCCGGCGCGTCAGGTCCACCCGCTTGAGGCACTGGCCTGCAGCCTGGCGGATGGTCTTCGCGTCGGCGGTGTACTGCTCGATCGTCACGTCCCGCGTGGCGATGCGGAAGTCGTCGTAGCGCAGCTTGATGCCGATGGTGCGACCCACGTAGCCCTTGCGCTGCAGGTCGCCCGCCACGCGCTCGCACAGGTTCGTGAAGATGGCGCCCAGTTCGGCCCGGTCCCGCACCGCGTGCAGGTCCCGCTCGAAGGTGGTCTCCCGGCTCATGGACACCGGCTCGCTCTCGGTGACCACCGGCCGGTCGTCCCGGCCCCAGGCGGCGTCGTGCATCCAGGCGCCGTAGGAGCGGCCGAACTGCGCCACCAGCCACTCGCGCGATTGCGCGGCGATGTCCCCGATGGTGCGCAGGCCCAGCGTCTCCAGCCTCGCATCCGCCTTGGGCCCGATGCCGTTGATCTTGCGGGCGGCCAGCGGCCAGATCTTCGACTGCAGGTCCTCCTCGAAGACGATGGAAATGCCATTGGGCTTGTTGAACTCGCTGGCCATCTTGGCGATCAGCTTGTTGGGCGCGACGCCGAGCGAGCAGGTCAGGCCGGTGCGCTCGAAGATGGACTTCTGGATCAGGCGTGCCAGCACCCGCCCGCCCTCGCGCTGGCCGCCGGGCACGTCGGTGAAGTCGATGTAGACCTCGTCCACGCCGCGGTCCTCCATGACCGGGGCGATCTCGCGGATGGTGTCCTTGAACGCGCGCGAGTACCGGCGCACTTCCTCGAAATCCACCGGCAGCACCAGGGCCTGCGGGCACAGCTTCGCCGCCTTCATCATCCCCATGGCCGAGCCCACGCCGAACTGGCGGGCCGGGTAGGTGGCGGTGGTGATGACGCCGCGGCCCACGTAGTCCTTGAGCAGGGGAAAGGCGTCCGGCGGGATCTCGTGCAGGGGAATGCCGGCGAAGCGCTCGCGCATCATCTCGTCGACGCGGCGCTTGCCGCCGCCGATCACCACCGGCAGGCCCTTGAGCTGCGGGAACCGCAGCAACTCCACGGACGCGAAGAACGCGTCCATGTCGAGGTGGGCGATGCGGCGCAGCCGGGTCATGCGCCGATTGTCGCGCTGGACGGCGCGGCCGGCCGGCCGGGGCCGGCGGCGACCTGGCTCAAGCCGTCGGGAAGGTGCCGGGCAGGAGGATGGACGCGTCCACCGTCTTGATGTCGGTGTGGCCGCAGAAGGCCATGGTGATGTCCAGCTCCTTGTGCAGGATCTGCAGCGCCCGCGTCACGCCGGCCTCGCCCATGGCGCCCAGGCCGTACACGAAGGCCCGGCCGATCATGGTGCCCTTGGCGCCCAGGGCCACGGCCTTGAGCACGTCCTGGCCGGAGCGGATGCCGCCATCCATCCAGACCTCGATCTTCGAGCCCACTTCCGCGACGATGGCGGGCAGGGCGTTGATGCTCGAGGGCGCGCCATCGAGCTGGCGGCCGCCGTGGTTGCTCACCACGATGGCGTCGGCGCCACTGGCCACGGCCAGCTTCGCATCCTCGACATCCATGATGCCCTTGAGGATCAGCTTGCCGCCCCATTGCTCCTTCACCCAGGCGATGTCGGGCCAGGACAGGCGGGGGTCGAACTGCTCGTTGGTCCAGGACGCCAGCGACTTCATGTTGCTGACCGCCTGCACGTGGCCCACCAGGTTGCCGAAGGTGTGGCGGCGCGTGCCCGCCATGCCCAGGCACCAGCGCGGCTTGGTCATGAGGTTGATGATGTTGGCCACCGTGGGCTTGGGCGGCGCGGTCAGGCCGTTCTTGATGTCCTTGTGGCGCTGGCCGATCACCTGCAGGTCCAGCGTCAGCACCAGGGCGCTGCAGCGGGCATCCTTGGCGCGCTGGATCATGCGCTTCATGGCCTCGCGGTCACGCATCATGTAAAGCTGGAACCAGAAGGGCGCGCTGGTGTGCGTGGCGATGTCCTCGATGGAGCAGATGCTCATGGTCGAGAGAGTGAACGGGATGCCGAACTTCTCGGCGGCGCGGGCGGCGTGGATCTCACCGTCGGCATGCTGCATGCCGGTCAGGCCCACCGGGGCGATGGCCACCGGCATCTTGACGTCGATGCCCACCATCTTCGTGGCAGTGGTGCGGTTGTCCATGTTCACCGCCACGCGCTGGCGCAGCAGGATCTTGTGGAAATCCGATTCGTTGGCCCGGTAGGTGCCCTCCGTCCAGGAGCCGGAGTCGGCGTAGTCGTAGAACATGCGCGGCACGCGTTTTTGCGCCAGCACGCGCAGGTCTTCGATGTTCGTGATCACGGGCACGGGTTGTCTCCTCGGAATGCTCTTTTGGGATGCGCGATCCTAGCCCGGCCGCGGGCGCGGCGGGTTGAAGAAATTTGCCGGGGCCGGAAAATTCCGTCAATCCCCGCCAGCCCGGGCCTCAGGCCAGGCGCTGGCGGTGCCGCTCGATCTGGGCGCGCACCTGGGACGGCGCGGTGCCGCCCAGGGTGTTGCGGGCGTTCAGGGAGCCGCGCAGGGACAGCACGTCGTACACGTCCTTCTCGATGGACGGGTGGAAGCCCTGGAGCACGGCCAGCGGCAGCTCGGACAGGTCGCAGGCGTGCGAGGTGGCGGCCTTGACCGCGTGGGCCACGGTCTCGTGGGCGTCGCGGAACGGCAGGCCCTTTTTCACCAGGTAATCGGCCAGGTCGGTGGCCGTGGCATAGCCCTTGAGGGCCGCTGCCTCCATGGCCTGCGGCACCACGGTGATGCCGCCCACCATCTCGGCGAAGATGCGCAGCGTGTCCTTGAGCGTGTCGACGGTGTCGAACAGCGGCTCCTTGTCTTCCTGGTTGTCCTTGTTGTAGGCCAGGGGCTGCCCCTTCATCAGGGTGATCAGGCCCATCAGGTGGCCCACCACCCGGCCGGTCTTGCCGCGGGCGAGCTCGGGCACGTCCGGGTTCTTCTTCTGCGGCATGATGGACGAGCCGGTGGTGAAGCGGTCGGCCAGCTTGATGAAGCCGAAGTTCTGCGACATCCAGATGATCAGTTCTTCGGAGAAGCGCGAGATGTGCACCATCGCCAGGGAAGCAGCGGCGGTGAACTCGATGGCGAAGTCGCGGTCGCTCACGGCGTCCAGCGAGTTCTGGCACACGCCCTCCATGCCCAGCGTGCGCGCCACCAGCTCGCGGTCCAGCGGGTAGGTGGTGCCGGCCAGGGCGGCCGAGCCCAGGGGCAGGCGGTTGACGCGCTTGCGCACGTCGCCCATGCGCTCGGCGTCACGGGCGAACATTTCCACATAGGCCAGCATGTGGTGGCCGAAGCTCACCGGCTGGGCCACCTGCAGGTGGGTGAAGCCCGGCAGGATCACGTCCACATGCTGCTCGGCGATGGCCAGCAGGGCCTTCTGCAGCTCGGTCAGCAGGCCGGTGATCAGGTCGATCTCGCCGCGCAGCCACAGGCGCACGTCGGTGGCGACCTGGTCGTTGCGGCTGCGACCGGTGTGCAGGCGTTTGCCGGCGTCCCCCACCAGGGCCGTCAGGCGGGCCTCGATGTTCAGGTGCACGTCTTCCAGGTCGAGCTTCCACTCGAACTGGCCGGACTCGATCTCCTGGGTGATCTGCGCCATGCCGCGCTCGATGGCGGCGAAGTCGGCCTGGGCGATGATGCCCTGGGCCGCCAGCATCCCGGCATGCGCGAGCGAGCCCTGGATGTCGGCCTGCCACAGGCGCTTGTCGAAGAACACGCTGGACGTGTAGCGCTTGACCAGGTCGCTCATGGGTTCGGAGAACAGGGCCGACCAGGCCTGGGATTTTTGATCGAGTTGGTTGTGCGACATAAGGGGGGAATAATCGGCGCCTGAACAGCCCACCGATGAAGGATCCCCAAATTTTATCGGCCTTCCCGGATTCGACCGTCGAATCCGCGGGTGGCCCGCCCGCCACCCCTGCCGCCGCCCGTGCTTCGGCCCGCCGCGGCGGGCCGCCTGCGCCCGCGCTGGTGTTCGACGCCTGCCACGTGGGCGTGGTGCTGCGGGCCGTGCTGGCCGTGGAGGTGGCTGTGGGCGCCGGCGTGATGTTCGGCGCCCTGGGTCCGCTGGACTGGCTGGGCCGGTGGGCGCTGGCCAGCGGCGGTGCCTTGCCGGCCACCCTGGCCTGGCTACTGGCGGCCTGCGCCCTGAAGCGGCCCCTGGCCCGCCTGCCCGGCTGGGGCCAGCAGGCGGCGGGCGTGGGCCTGGGGGCGCTGGCGGGCCTGTATGGTTGCGGCCTGCTGGCCCTGGTCTCGCCGGGCACGCCCGCACCCTGGGTGGCCTCGGCCGTGGCTGGCGGCCTGCTGGCCGCGCTGCTGGTGGCGGCCCTGGCCTGGCGCGCCAAGGGGCGCATGCCCGCCGACACGGCGGCGCGCCTGGCCGAGTTGCAGGCGCGCATCCGGCCGCATTTCCTGTTCAACGCCCTCAACACCGCCGTGGCCCTGGTGCGGCACGACCCGGCCCGCGCCGAGGCGGTGCTGGAGGACCTGGCGGACCTGTTCCGCCATGCCCTGGCCGACCCGGCCGAATCCGTCACCCTGTCCGAGGAGGTGGCGCTGGCGCGCCGCTACCTGGACATCGAGCAGGTGCGCTTTGGCGAGCGGCTGCGGGTGGAGTGGTCGCTGGACCCGCGCGCCGGCGGCGCCCGCGTGCCGCAGCTGCTGCTGCAGCCGCTGGTGGAAAACGCGGTCAAGCATGGCGTGGAGCCCAGCGACGCGGGCGCCCAGGTGCGCGTGAGCACCGAGCGGCGCGGCGATGCCGTGGTGATCCGCGTCACCAACACCGTCCCGGCAGGGCAGGGCGCGCCGGGGCAGGGCGTGGCCCTGCGCAACGTGCGGGACCGGCTGGCCCTGCTGCACGACGTGCGCGGCCAGTTCCAGGCCTCGCTGCAGGGCGGGGTGTTCCAGGTGCGCATCGAGGTGCCGGCATGACCGCCTTGACCGAGTCGATGGCCTGCGAGGAGACCCCATGACCCCCCAGCTCCAGGTGCTCCTGGTCGATGACGAGTCGCTGGCCCGCGCGCGCCTGCGCACGCTGCTGGACGACTGCCGCCACCCCGCCGCCTGCGTGGCCGCCGAGGCGGGCAACGCCACGCAGGCCATGGAATTGCTGCGCCGCCAGCGCTTCGACCTGGTGCTGCTGGACGTGCGCATGCCCGGCGCCGATGGCCTGGCCCTGGCACAGGCCCTGCGGCAACTGCCCGAGCCGCCGCCGGTGGTCTTCGTCACCGCGCATGCGGACCACGCGGTGCAGGCCTTCGAGGTGGAAGCGGTGGACTACCTGACCAAGCCCGTGCGCCTGGAGCGCCTGCAGCAGGCGCTGCAGAAGGTGGAGCGCCAGCAGCAGGTGGCGCGTGCCGGCGTGCCGGACACCCCCTTCGACACCCTGGTGATCCAGGACCGGGGCATCGTGGTGCGGCTACCCCTGGCCGAGGTGGTGTACCTCAAGGCCGAACTGAAGTACGTGACGGTGCGAACGGCCAGCCGCAGCTACATCCTGGACGGCTCGCTCGCCGAACTGGAGGAGCGCTACGCCGGCCTGTTCCTGCGCATCCACCGCAACGCCCTGGTGGCCGTGCGCGCCCTGCGCGCGCTCGAGAGGCACGACGACCCCCAGGAGGGCGAGGGCTGGGCCGTGCGGCTGGACGGCGTGGACGAGCGCCTGTCCGTCTCGCGGCGGCAGCTGCCCGCCGTGCGGGAAGCCCTCACCCGGACGTGAGCGGCAGGCGCCCGGCAGCGGGCGTGGCGCCTGGGCCGCCCGCGGCCTCAGCCCGTGTTGCGCAAGCCCGCCGCGATGCCGTTGATGGAGATGTGGATGCCGCGCTGCACCCGTTCGTCCGCCTTGCCTTCCCGGTAGCGGCGCACCAGCTCCACCTGCAGGTGGTGCAGCGGGTCGATGTAGGGGAAGCGGTGGCGGATGGAGCGATTGAGCGCCGGGTTGTTCGCCAGTCGCTGCTTCTCGCCAGTGATCTGCGACAGCGCCTCGGCCGTGCGGTGCCACTCGGCCTCGATGGCCGCGAAGATGCGCTTGCGCAGGCGTGAATCCCCCACCAGCTCGGCGTAACGCGAGGCCAGCGCCAGGTCGCTCTTGGCCAGCACCATGTCCATGTTGGACAGCAGCGTGCGGAAGAACGGCCACTGGCGGTACATCTTCTGCAGCAAGGCCAGGCCTTCCTTCTTCGTCTGGCCCTCGGTCTCGTGCAGGAAGGCATGCACCGCGGAGCCGAAGCCGAACCAGCCCGGCAGGGTCAGGCGGCATTGGCCCCAGCTGAAGCCCCAGGGAATGGCCCGCAGGTCCTCGATGCGCTGTGTCGCCTTGCGCGAGGCCGGGCGCGAGCCGATGTTCAGCTCGGCGATCTCGCGGATCGGCGTCGAGCCGAAGAAGTAGTCGGTGAAGCCGGGCGTGTCGTACACCAGCGCGCGGTAGGCCTTCATGCTGGCCTGCGACAGCGCCTCGGCCGTCGCCAGGAAGTTGCGCGCGGCCGGCTTGGTCGGCTGCAGCAGCGTGGCCTCCAGCGTGGCGGCCACCAGGGTTTCCAGGTTGCGCCGGCCGATCTCGGGGTTGGCGTACTTGGAGCCGATCACCTCGCCCTGCTCGGTCAGGCGGATCTGCCCGCGCACCGTGCCCGGGGGCTGGGCCAGGATGGCCTCGTAGCTGGGGCCGCCGCCGCGGCCCACCGTGCCGCCGCGGCCGTGGAACATCCGCAGCTGGATGTCATGGCTGTTGGCCAGCTGGTCGAACAGCTCCACCAGCGCGATCTCGGCGCGGTACAGCTCCCAGTTGCTGGTGAAGATGCCGCCGTCCTTGTTGCTGTCGCTGTAGCCCAGCATGATGTCCTGCTCGCTGCCGGAGCGGCGCACCATCGCCGCGATGCCCGGCAGGGCGTAGAACTCGCGCATGATGGGCGCGGCGTTGCGCAGGTCGTCGATGGTCTCGAACAGCGGCACCACGATCAGCTGCGCCAGGGCCTTGTCGTCCAGCGTGCCGGTGAGCAGTCCCACCTCCTTCTGCAGCAGCAGGACTTCGAGCAGGTCGCTCACCGTCTCGGTGTGGCTGATGATGTAGTGGCGGATCGCCTGCGGGCCGTACTGCTCGACGACCCGGCGCGCCATTTCGAAAATCGCGAGCTCGGCGCGCGCGTGGTCGGAATAGGCCTGGCCGATCACGCGCAGCGGGCGGGCATCATTGAGCAGCTTGACCAGCAAGGCGCGGCGTGCCTGTTCCTCGAGTTTCCCGTAGTTCGGCTCGATGCGCGCCGCCGCCAGCAGTTCGGCGACCACCTCCTCGTGCTTGTCCGAGCTCTGGCGCAGGTCCATGGTGGCCAGGTGGAAGCCGAACACCTCCACCGCCCGCACCAGCGGCGCCAGGCGCTGCGCCACCAGGGCCGCGCCGTGCGTGGCCAGCAGCGAGTCGCGGATGGTGCACAGGTCGGCGAGGAAGTCCGCGGCGCGCAGGTAGGGGTTCTGCGGGGGCAGCACGTGGCGGGCGGCATCGCCCCCGGTGAACTGCTTGAGCGTGGCTGCCAGGCGCGCGTACATCCAGGCCAGCGCGCGGCGATAGGGCTCGTCCTGGCGGTGCTCGTTGCTGTCCGGCGAGGCATCGGCCAGCGCGCGCATGGCGGGCGTGACCGTCACCAGCATGGCGGACTGCGACAGCTCGGTTCCCAGCCAGTGCACCTCGGTGAGGTAGTGGCGCAGCGCCATCTCGCACTGGCGGCGCATGGCGTGCTCCAGCGTTTGCGCGCTGACATTGGGGTTGCCGTCGCGGTCGCCGCCGATCCACATGCCCATGCGCAGGAAGCTGGCCACGTCGGCCTGGCCGAGTTCACGCTCCAGGTTGGCGTAGAGGCGGGGGATCTCGCGCAGGAAGGTGGTCTCGTAGTAGGACAGCGCGTTCTCGATCTCGTCGGCCACCGTGAGCTTGGTGTACCGCAGCAGGCGGGTCTGCCACAGCTGCATCACGCGGGCGCGGATCTGCGCCTCGTTGGCCGCGAGCTCGCGCGGGGCCAGGGCGTCCTTGGGCAGGGCACGTGCCTTGATCTCGTCGCGCTCCGTCAGCAGGCGGGCGATGTCGCGCTCGGCGTCGAGAATGCTCTTTCGCTGCACCTCGGTGGGGTGGGCGGTGAGCACGGGGGACACATAGCTGTTCGCCAGCGTCTGCGCGATGGCGCGGGGGCTGATCCCGGCCCAGCGCAGGCGCGCCAGCGCCACCTCGATGCTGCCTTCGTGCGTGTCGCCGGCGCGCTCGTGGATGACGCGGCGGCGGATGTGGTGCCGGTCCTCGGCCAGGTTGGCCAGGTGGCTGAAGTAGGTGAAGGCGCGGATCACGCTCACCGCCAGGTCACCCGGCAGGGACTTGAGGAGGGTCTTGAGTGCCTTGTCGGCCTCGTGGTCGGCATCGCGCCGGAAGGACACCGACAGCTTGCGAATGCGCTCGACCAGCTCGAAGGCCTCCTGTCCCTCCTGCTCGCGGATCACGTCCCCCAGGATGCGGCCCAGCAGCCGGATGTCCTCCACCAGCGGTTTTTCGTTGTCTCGGGCGCGGCGGGCGGGCGCTGCGGCAGGGGCCGCGGACGGGCTGGCGGGCATGGGGCGAACTCCTCCTGGGTGTGCTCAATGGGTGGGCAATGCCCATGCTAGCATCGATGAATCCTTCCCCATTACCAGCAGGTTACGACGTTGAGCAAGCTTGTCATCGCCACGCGCGAAAGCCGTCTCGCCCTGTGGCAGGCCGAACATGTGCAGGCCTTGCTCCAGCAGCGCGGACACGAGGTGGGCCTCCTGGGCATGACCACCAAAGGCGACCAGATCCTGGACCGCAGCCTCAGCAAGGTCGGTGGCAAGGGCCTGTTCGTCAAGGAGCTCGAGGTCGCCCTGGAGGAAGGCCGCGCCGACCTGGCCGTGCACTCGCTCAAGGACGTGCCCATGGACCTGCCCGAGGGCTTCGCACTGGCCTGCGTGATGGAGCGCGAGGACCCGCGCGACGCCCTGGTGTCCAACCGCTTCCACAGCCTGGCCGACCTGCCCGCGGGCAGCGTGGTGGGCACCTCCAGCCTGCGCCGCATGGTGCTGCTGCGCGCCCTGCGCCCGGACCTGCGCATCGAGCCGCTGCGCGGCAACCTGGACACCCGCCTGCGCAAGCTGGACGACGGCCAGTACGAGGCCATCGTGCTGGCCGCGGCCGGCCTCAAGCGCCTGGGCCTGGCCTCGCGCATCCGCCAGGTCTTCGACACCGACGACATGCTGCCCGCCGCCGGGCAGGGCGCCCTGGGCATCGAGGTGCGCGCGCACCGGGCCGATGTGTCCGCCGCGCTGGCGCCGTTCGCCCACCAGCCCACGTGGCTGGCCGTGGCTGCCGAGCGCGCCGTCAGCCGCGCCATGGGGGGCAGCTGCTCGATGCCGCTGGCGGCCCATGCCGTGTTCACCGCGGGCGATACGCTCGAACTGCGCGCCGCCTGGGGCGATCCCGAGGGCCATGCCGCCCTGGTGCGCGCCCGGGCGTCGGCGCCGGTCGCCACGCTGGAGGCGGCCGCGGCCCTGGGCGAGCAGGTCGTCGCCCAGCTGCGGGCCGGCGGTGCCCGCTGAACCCGTCCTCGTCACCCGCCCGGCCCGCGAGGCGGCGGCCTGGGTGCAGGCGCTGTCCGGCCGCGGGCTGGCCGCGCAGGCGCTGCCCCTGATCGAGATCGGCCCCGCGCCTGATGCCGCCGCCCTGGGCGCTGCGCGCCAGCGGCTGGCGGGGCTGGACGCCGTCATGTTCGTCAGCGCCAACGCCGTCGATGGATTCCTTGGCGACGGCCTGGCCTGGCCGGCGGGCACGCGGGCCTGGGCCACCGGCCCGGGCACACGCGATGCCTTGTGCCGCCGGGGCATTCCCCCGGCCCAGGTCGACGCGCCCGCGGCCGATGCCTCGCAATTCGATTCCGAGCGCCTGTGGGAGCAGGTGCGCGCGCAAGCCCGCCCCGGTGCCTGCGTGCTGATCGCCCGCGGCGGTGACGCGCAGGGCCAGCCCGCCGGGCGGCCCTGGCTGGCCACCCAGCTGGCGGCAGCCGGTGTGGCGGTGGACCAGGTGGTGGCCTATGTGCGCCGCCTGCCCGCGCTGGACGCGGCCCAGCGCGCGCTGGCGCAGGCCGGCGCGGCGGGGCAGGGCGTCTGGCTTTTCAGCAGTTCGGAGGCGGTGGACAACCTGGGGCAGTTGCTGCCCGGCCAGGACTGGTCGGCCGCCCGTGCGGTGTGCACCCACCCGCGCATCGCGCAGGCCGCGCGGGGGCTGGGTTTCGGTGCCGTGGCCGAATCCCGGCCGGCGCTGGACGATGTCGCGGCCTTTCTACAATCAGCGTCATGACTTCGCCCGCTTCCAGCGACGACACCCCCGTGCCCGCACCGGCGCCCGCCCCCGAGGCCGCCGCTGCGGCGCCGGCTGCGTCCGCCCCGCCTGCGGTTCCCGCGGCACCCGGTTCCGTCCCGCGCTCCGTGCTGTACCTGCTGCTGGCCCTGGTGGCGGTGGCCCTGGCCGTCAGCGGCCTGCTGTGGCAGCGGCTGGGGGGCATCCAGGAGCAGCTGGCCCGACAGAGCGCCGACTCGGGCGCCGTGGCCATCGAGGCCCGCACCCTGGCGCGCCAGGCGCAGGAGCAGGCCCGCGACATCGCCGCGCGCCAGGCCGTGTTCGACACCAAGCTGGCCGAGGTGGCCCTGCAGCGCACGCAGCTCGAGGAGCTGATGCAGAGCCTGACCCGCTCGCGTGACGAGAACCTGGTGGTGGACATCGAGTCCGGCCTGCGCCTGGCGCAGCAGCAATCCCAGGTCACGCTCAGCCCCGAGCCCCTGCTGGCGGCCCTGCGCGCGGCGGACCAGCGCCTGGCCCGCGCCAGCCAGCCCCGGCTGGCCCGCGTGCGCGCGGCGATCGCCCGCGACATCGACCGCATCAAGGCCGCCTCGGTGGCCGACGTGCCGGCGCTGTTGATCCGCATGGACGAACTGGCGCGACTGGTGGACGACCTGCCCGTGGGCAATGCCGTGGGCACGTCCGCAACGCAACAGGCCCAGCGCGAGTCCCGCCCGGCGGCTGCGCCGGTGGCCTGGTGGGAGCGCGCGCTGGCCGTGGTGCGGGACGAGGCCCGCGGCCTGCTGCGCGTCAGCCGCATCGACCAGCCGGAGGCGGCCCTGGTCTCGCCGGAGGAGTCCTTCTTCCTGCGCGAGAACATCAAGCTGCGCCTGCTCAATGCCCGCCTGTCGCTGCTGGCCCGCCAGACCGACCTGGCCCGTGCCGACCTGCTGACGGTGTCGATGGCCCTGGGCCGTTACTTCGATCCCAACGCCCGCAAGACGCAGGCAGCCGCTGGCGTGGTGCAGCAGCTGCAGGCGCAGCTGCGCAACGTGGACCTGCCCCGCATCGACGAGACCCTGGCCCTGCTGGACGCCACGGCGGCCGGGCGCTGAGGCGAGCGCGGAAGGACACGACGCATGCGCGCAGCCCTCTGGCTCCTGGCCCTGTTCGGCGTGGCGGTGGCCATCGCCCTGTTCGCCGGCAACAACCAGGGCACGGTCACCCTGTTCTGGCCCCCGTACCGGATCGACCTGTCCCTCAACCTGGTCCTGCTGCTGCTGGTGGCGGGCTTCGTGTTCCTCCACGCGGCGCTGCGGGCGCTGGCGGCGCTGTTCGACCTGCCCAGGCAGGCCACCCGCTGGCGCAACCAGCAGAAGGAGCGGGCGCTGCACGCGCTGCTGGTCGACGGCATCGCGCACCTGCTGGCGGGCCGTTTCCTGCGCGCGCGCAAGCTGGCGGAGGCCGCCCTGGCCCAGGAGCAGGCCCTGCAGCGCGCGGGCGTGCGCCTGGCGCATGCCGATCCCCTGCGCGCCCTGGCCCACCTGCTGCTGGCCGAGTCGGCCCAGGCCTTGCAGGACCGGCCCGCGCGTGAGCTGCACCTGAAGGCGGCGCTGGAGCAATCTGTCGCCCGGGAGGCCCTGGCCATGCGCGAAGGCGTCCTGATGCGCGCGGCCCGCTGGTCGCTGGACGAGCGCGAGCCGCAGGCCGCCAGCCGGTGGCTGGCCGAGCTGCCCTTGGGAGCGGCCCGCCGTACCCTGGCCCTGCGCATGAAGCTCAAGGCGGCCCGCCTGGAGCGCCAGACGTCCGAGGCGCTGGAGACCGCCCGCCTGCTGGCCAAGCATCGCGCCTTCTCGCCGGCGGCTGCCCAGAGCATCGTGCGGGGGCTGGCCATGGACCTGCTGAACGACGCGCACGACATGGGGCAGCTGCAGCATGCCTGGGACGGGCTCGAGCCCGCCGAGCGCCAGATGCCCGAACTGGCCATCCACGCGGCCTTTCGCGTGGCGGCCTTGCACGGCGACACGGAGCGTGCGCGGGAGTGGCTGCTGCCGGTGTGGGAGCAGCAGGACCAACTGTCCGACGCCAACAAGGTGCGGCTGGTGCGGGCGCTGGAGTCGGGCCTCGATTCGATCGACGCCACCTGGCTGGCCCGCTTCGAGGCGGCCCAGCGCGCCAACCCGCGGGATGCCACGCTGCAGTACCTGGCGGGCATGGCCTGCATGAAGCGCCAGCTGTGGGGCAAGGCCCAGCAGCTGCTCACGCAGGCGGCGCTGGGCTTGCGGGATCCGGACCTGCACCGGCAGGCTTGGCGTGCCCTGGCCCTCCTGGCGGAAGACCGCGGGGATGGGGTCACGGCGGCGCAGGCCTGGAAGCGGGCGGCGAGCGAGTAGGGGACGCTCGTCGACTGACCTCGAACCTCCTGGGTGAAGGGGGCGTCGACACTTCAACGCCGATTCCCGGTGCGGGGTGAAGGGCACCTCCCGGCACCCCCGTCAATCACGGAAGGACAAAAAAGAAAGCCCGGCATCGCCGGGCTTTCTTTCTTCAGGCCTTGGATCAGCCGTTCGCGTTCTCGAACGGCAGCTTCATGGCACCGAGGTCCTTGCGGGTCTCGACCAGGACCAGCGGGCCCTCGTCGATCACCACCACCGGGGGACGCTCGCGCGGCACACGCACCGGCTTGGGCTCGGCTGCGATGGCGGCCTGCACGGCGGCGATCTTCTCGGCGTCGGAGTTCACCCACTGCAAGCCGGAGCCTTCAGCGACCTGCTGCAGCTGCGCCACCGGCAGCTCGAAGCGCTGCACCTTGGGCAGGCCGCCCGTGGCGGCAGGGGCTGCTGCCGGCGCGCGGGCCGTCGCAGGCGCCGGGGCCGCAGCCACCGGCGCGACAGGCGCTGCCACCGGTGCCGCCACAGCGGCAGGCGGCTCGACGGCAACGACCGCGGCAGCCGCAGCGACAGGCGCCACGTCCTCGTCGGCGACGAAGCCGGTCGAATAGCGCGGGCGGCGCGACTCGGTCGATGCATCCTCCGACTGCTCGGGGCTTGCAGCCTCCGGGGCCTGGGCGGTGCCTTCCTCGCGCGGGGCGCGATCGCCACGCTCGCGGCGGTCACGGCCGTAGCGGTCACGCGAACGGCGGCGGCCTTCGCCACCTTCGCCCGCCTCGCCCTCGGCACGCGGCTCGCGCACCGGCGCGGCGTCCACCGCCTCGGGCGTCACGCCTTCAGCGTGGGGCAGGGCGGCCAGGGCCTCCTCACCTTCGGCCACCGGCGCGTCTTCACGCTGGCCGCGTTCACGCCGGCCCTCGCCACCACGCTCACCGCGCTCGCGACGGCCTTCGCCCCGCTCACGGCGGCCTTCACCGCGCTCGCCACGCTCGCCGCGCGGCTGGCGCTCGGCGCGGGCTTCGGGGTTGGCACCCTCGGCACCGGCGTCTGCGGTCAGCTGGGAAGCCTCGGCAGGCGCGCCTTCGCGCGGCTGGCGGGATTCGCGGGGCTGGCGCGGCTCGCGCTGTTCACGCGGTTCGCGGGCCTCACGGCCTTCACGGGGCTCACGGCCTTCACGCGGTTCACGGGGCTCGCGGGGCTCACGACCTTCGCGGGCCTCGCGCGGCTCGCGTTGCTCACGCGCCTCGCCATCACGGCCACGGCCTTCGCCGCGCTCACCGCGCTCGCCACGGCCACGGCCGCGACCCTCGCCACGCGGCTGCTGGCCCTCGGCGGCCTCGACCGGTGCACCTTCGCGGCGCGGCTGCTCGCCACGGCCTTCACCGCGCTCGCCACGTTCACCACGCTCGCCACGCTCGCCACGGCCTTCGCCGCCGCGGCCACCGCGGCCGCCACGGCCACGGCCGCGATCGCCACGCTCACCGCGTTCACCGCGATCGCCACTGCCCTCGCGTTTGTCGGACTTGGCTTCCTTGGTCGCTGCCTCGGCCGCCGGCGCCGGGGCCGGGGAGGCCACGCCGAACAGGCTCTTGAGCCAGCCCATGAAGCCGGTCTCGGCCGGGGCGGCCACGGGGGCCGGCGCAGGCGCCGGGGCGGCGGCCTTGGCCACCGGCTCGGGCTTGGGCTTGGGCGGGGCGATGGGCGCCGGGGCATCGGGCAGCACGCCCTTGATCACCGGCTCCTGCTTGTTGGTGCGCTCCTGCGAACGGCGCGTCACCGTGGTGTCGTCCTCGACCTCGACCGCCATCTTGTAGCTGGCCTGCAGGCTGTCCAGGCGCGGGTCGTCGTGCTTCAGGCGCTCGAGCTTGTAGTGCGGCGTGTCCAGCGACTTGTTCGGGATCATGATCACGCTGATGCGCTGCTTCAGCTCGATCTTGGCGATCTCGGTGCGCTTCTCGTTCAGCAGGAAGGAGGCGACCTCCACCGGGACCTGCACGGTCACGGCGGCGGTGCTGTCCTTCATGGACTCTTCCTGGATGATGCGAAGGATCTGCAGCGCCGAACTTTCCGTGTCGCGGATGTGGCCGTGGCCGCCGCAGCGCGGGCAGGGGATGGACGCGCCTTCCGACAGGGCCGGGCGCAGGCGCTGGCGGCTCATCTCCATCAGGCCGAACTTGCTGATGGTGCCGAACTGCACGCGGGCGCGGTCCTGGCGCAGGGCATCGCGCAGGCGGTTCTCGACTTCACGGCGGTTCTTGGATTCCTCCATGTCGATGAAGTCGATGACGATCAGGCCGCCCAGGTCACGCAGGCGCATCTGGCGGGCCACTTCGTCGGCGGCTTCCAGGTTGGTGCGGGTGGCGGTTTCCTCGATGTCGCCGCCCTTGATGGCGCGGGCCGAGTTCACGTCCACCGAGACCAGGGCCTCGGTGTGGTCGATCACGATCACGCCGCCGGAAGGCAGCTTGACCTCGCGGGCATAGGCCGACTCGATCTGGTGCTCGATCTGGAAGCGCGAGAACAGCGGGGCGTCGTCGCGGTAACGCTTCACCTTGGTCGCATGCTCGGGCATGACGTGCGACATGAACTGCTGCGCCTGCTCGTAGATGTCGTCCGTGTCGATCAGGATGTCGCCGATGTCGCCATTGAAGTAGTCGCGGATGGCGCGAATGACCAGCGAGGACTCCTGGTAGATCAGGAAGGCGCCCTTGCCGCCCTTGGCCGCGCCGTCGATGGCGGTCCACAGCTTGAGCAGGTAGTTCAGGTCCCACTGCAGCTCGGGCGCGGTGCGGCCGATGCCGGCGGTGCGCGCGATGATGGACATGCCGTTGGGGTACTCCAGCTGGTCCATCGCCTCCTTGAGCTCGGCGCGGTCGTCGCCCTCGATGCGGCGGCTCACGCCACCGCCACGCGGGTTGTTGGGCATCAGCACCACGTAGCGGCCGGCCAGCGAGATGAAGGTGGTCAGGGCGGCGCCCTTGTTGCCACGTTCTTCCTTCTCCACCTGGACCAGCAGCTCCTGGCCTTCCTTGATCACGTCGTTGATCCGGGCCTGGGACACGGACACGCCGGGGGCGAAGTACTGGCGGGAGATTTCCTTGAACGGCAGGAAGCCGTGGCGGTCTTCGCCGTAGTCGACGAAGCAGGCCTCCAGCGAAGGCTCGACGCGCGTGACGACGGCCTTGTAGATGTTGCCCTTGCGCTGTTCGCGCCCTTCGATCTCGATTTCGTAGTCGAGGAGCTTTTGCCCGTCGACGATGGCCAGGCGGCGTTCTTCGGCCTGCGTGGCATTGATCAGCATACGCTTCATTGCGTCACCTTCTCGTGTGTGAAACATCGTTGTCGACCCCGAGGGGTCCACGATGCCGGGCGCGGCTTTGAAGCGGGCAGGAATTGCCGGAGTGGCTACGCGGGCCGGGGAACTATCCCCGCAGGCGTGGCCAAGGCGCGTGGACAGGCACGAGAAGCCGGCGGCCGGGTGGGCGCCCCTGGAGAGCCGCGGGCAGTGCCGCGGCAGGGCCGGCGCGCGTGGCGCGGCCATCGGGCGAAGGCATGCCGATGGCCGGACGCATCAGCGCCAGCCACAGGATTCGCAACATCGCCATCAACACAGGTCTTATCTCGTTTCGATCCGCCCTGCAGCCCGGGATCCCCGGGCTGCAAGGCTGTTATTCCGTATCAGTGCTTCAAAGTCTTGCCTCTGTCCGGCACCCGCCGGGGCCGCCGCAAACCTTCGGCCTGCGACCCTTCCCCCTGCGATACCGGTGGCATCGACCAACCCGCGTGGCCAGTGGCTTAAACTTCCAAGAAAAATCAACCACTTACAGCGCCAAGCGAGTGAAACACATTATAGGGGGCACAAAGCCTGCGCCAACGGCCCAGGTTCAAAGTGTCCAGGTGGATGAAGAATCCGCCGGCCAGCGGCTGGATAACTTCCTCATCCGCCATCTCAAGGGGGTTCCCAAGACGCACGTCTACCGCATCATCCGCTCCGGCGAGGTGCGGGTGAACAAGGGCCGGGCCTCGGCCGACAGCCGGGTGCAAGCCGGGGACGTGGTGCGGGTGCCGCCCGTGCGCATGTCCGAGGCGGCTGTACTGAAAAAGGACCATCCCGCGCCAGCGCGGGAGTTTCCGGTCCTGTTCGAGGACGACCACCTCATCGCCATCGACAAGCCGGCCGGCGTGGCCGTGCACGGCGGCAGCGGGGTGAGCTTCGGCGTGATCGAGCAGCTGCGCCAGGCCCGGCCGGCCGCCAGGTTCCTGGAGCTGGTGCACCGGCTGGACCGGGAGACCTCGGGCATCCTGCTGGTGGCCAAGCGGCGGTCCGCCCTGACGAAGCTGCAGGACCAGTTCCGCGAGCGCGAGACCGGCAAGACCTACCTGGCCCTGGCGGTAGGCGACTGGCCCGCGTCCACCAAGGTGATCGACGTACCCCTGCACAAGTACCTGCAGGCCGACGGCGAGCGCCGGGTCAGGGTGGTGGCCAAGGACGACCCGGACGGCATGCGCTCCATCACCCTGGTCAAGGTGGCCCGGCGGCTGCCGGGTTTCAGCCTGCTGGAGGTGACCATCAAGACCGGGCGCACCCACCAGATCCGGGTGCACCTGGCCTCGCAGGGCCACCCCATCGCCGGGGACGACAAGTACGGGGACTTTGACCTGAACAAGGCCTTGCAGAAACAAGGCCTCAAGCGGATGTTCCTGCACGCCTGGCGTTTACAGTTCAATCATCCGGCCACGGGCGAGCGCATCGAGCTGCGCGCCCCGCTGCCGCCCGACCTCCACCATTTCGCTGCCCATGACGCGCCCGCGCCAGTTTGACCTCATCGCCTTCGACTGGGACGGCACCCTGTTCGACTCCACGGCCATCATCGTGCGCTGCATCCAGCAGGCGGTGGTGGACGTGGGCGGCCAGCGTCCCACGGACCAGGCGGCCGCCTACGTGATCGGCATGTCCCTGCACCAGGCGCTGGCCCATGCCGCGCCCGACGTGCACCCCGACCTCTACCCCCGGCTGGGCGAGCGCTACCGCCATTACTACGGCATCCACCAGGACGACCTGAGCCTGTTCCAGGGCGTGCTGCCCCTGCTGTCCGACCTGCGCGCGCGCCACCACTGGCTCACCGTGGCCACCGGCAAGTCCCGCCGCGGCCTGGACGAGGTGCTGCAGGCCGTGGAACTGCAAGGCATGTTCGACGGCACCCGCACCGCGGACGAGACCGCCGGCAAGCCGCACCCGCGCATGCTGCATGAGCTGATGCGGGAGTTCGGTGTGGACCCCGAGCGCACGCTGATGATCGGCGACACCACGCACGACCTGCAGATGGCCGTCAACGCCGGCTGCGCCAGCGTGGGCGTGAGCTACGGCGCGCACGAGCCGGACGCCTTCCATGTCCTGCAGCCCCGGTTCATCGCGCATTCCGTGCGCGAGCTGCATGACTGGCTGCTGGAACACGCCTGAGCCCGCCCGGGCCTGACCACGACAGAGGAACCCGATGGATCCCGCCGAGTCCCAAGCCATCGCCCTGTGCAACTCGCGCGACCTGGTGGACGGCGGCGAGGCGGTGCCCTTCGACGTGGAATACGCCGGCCAGACCTGCCGGGCCTTCGCCATCCGCTTCAAGGGAGAGGTGCATGCCTACCTCAATCGCTGCACGCATGTGGCGATGGAAATGGACTACCAGCCCAATCGTTTCTTCGACGACAGCGGCCAGTGGCTGCTGTGCGCCACCCATGGCGCGGCCTACAAGCCCGACACCGGCCAGTGCGCCGGCGGCCCCTGCCGGGGCGGGCTGGTGCGCATCGCCCTGAGCGAGGCGCAGGGCGTGGTCCACTGGCATACTGATTACAAACTCAAACCCGTCGTCTTCTGACGCACCCGCCATGACTGATCGCTTGCCGCCCGAGGGGGCGGACCCGCACGCCACGCCGCCGAACGAGCCGCCCGCCGCCGCGCCGGTGGAGGCGCAGGCCGCCCCGGCCCGTGCTGCCGCTCCCGCCCCGGCCGCCGCATCTCCCAGCTGGGAGCGCGAGACCCTGGAGCGCGTGCTGCTCGCCACCCTGGCCGAGCAGCGCCAGGCCCGCCGCTGGCGCACCTTCCTGCGCCTGGCCTGGCTGGCCTTCTTCATCGTGATGGCCTGGACGCTGTTCTGGCGCGGCAGCCCGGGTGGTGCCGACAAGGCCTTGCCGCACACCGCCGTCATCGAGATCAAGGGCGAGATCGCCGCCGACAGCGATGCCAGCGCGGAGGCCGTGGTCTCCTCCCTGCGCGCCGCCTTCGAGGACGTGGGCTCCCAGGGCGTGGTGCTGCTGGTCAACTCGCCGGGCGGCAGCCCGGTGCAGGCCGGCATCATCAACGACGAGATCCGTCGCCTGCGCGAAAAGCACAAGAAGCCCGTGTACGCGGTGGTGGAGGAGACCTGCGCCTCCGCCGCCTACTACATCGCCGCGGCGGCCGACCGCATCTACGTGGACAAGGCCAGCATCGTGGGCAGCATCGGCGTGCTGATGGACGGCTTCGGCTTCACCGGCCTCATGGACAAGCTGGGCGTGGAGCGCCGCCTGATGGTGGCGGGCAACAACAAGGGCTTCCTGGACCCGTTCAGCCCCCAGACCCCGCAGCACAAGGCCTTCGCCCAGAGCATGCTGGACCAGGTGCATCGCCAGTTCATCGACGTGGTGAAGGCGGGCCGGGGCGACCGGCTCAAGGACTCGTCCGAGCTGTTCTCCGGCCTGGCCTGGACCGGCCAGCAGGCCATCGACCTGGGCCTGGCGGACGCGCTGGGCAACCTGGACTACGTGGCCCGCGAGGTGATCAAGGCCGAGGACCTGGTGGACTACACCCAGCGCGAGAACGTGGCCGAGCGCCTGGCCAAGCGCTTTGGCGCCGCGATGGGCGAGGGCGCGGTGCGGGCGATGCGCGCCAGCGTCGAGATGCGCTGAGGAATCGCGGGCCGCTCAGCGGCCGATCGCGAACACCGCAGGGCCGTCCAGGACGGCCCTTTCCTTTTCCTGCTTCCACGCCTTCACCGTGAGGCTGCGCGTGAAGGCCGTCGCCAGGGTCAGCCCGGTGCTGATGGACAGCCGGGTGTTGGGCTGCAGCCCCTGCAGCAGGGCCCCGAACAGGGCAGCATTGCGGTAAGGCGTCTCGATGAACAGCTGCGACTGCCCACCCTTGAGCGCCAGCGACTCCAGCTCGCGAATGCGCTGAAGGCGCTGCGCCGCATCCTGCGGCAGGTAGCCTACGAAGGCGAAGTTCTGCCCGTTCAGCCCGCTGGCCGCCAGGGCCAGCAGCAGGGAGGAGGGGCCCACCAGCGGCACCACCGCCAGCCCCAGGTCGTGCGCGGCGCGCACCACCGAGGCACCGGGGTCGGCAATGGCAGGCATGCCGGCCTCGCTGATGAGGCCCATGTCGTGCCCCTGAAGCGCCGGTTGCAGCAGGGGCCTGGCGTCGAAGCCCGCGCCGGTGTCACCCTTCTTGTGCAGCTCGCGCGGCATCTCCACGATCTGTTGCTGCTGCAGCGGCAGGGCCAGCGGCTGCAGCTCGCCGATGCGCTTGAGGCAGGCGCGGGCTGTCTTGGCGTTCTCGCAGACCCAGTGGGTGAGGGCGGCGGCCGCCTTCAGCGTGGCCTGGGGCAGCACGTCGCCGATCGGCGCCTGCGTGTCGCAGCCGAAGTCCAGCGGCGCGGGCACGAGGAACAGGCGGCCCTTGGCGGGGGAGCTGGCGGGGGCGCCGGTGTCCAGGAGAGTGGCCGTCATCCCGCGTCCTTCACGCCAGCAGGGGCACGCCGGCCGCCCGCAGCATCCGGCAGGTGCGGATCAGGGGCAGGCCGACGAGGGCCGTCGGGTCGTCGTTGTCGATGGACTCCAGCAGGGCGATGCCCAGGCCCTCGCTCTTGGCGCTGCCGGCGCAGTCGTAGGGTTTCTCGGCCTGCAGGTACGACTCGATCTCGGTGTCGCTGAGGTCGCGGAACCGCACCTTCACGGCTGCCAGGTCCACCTGCTCGAAGCCGGTGGCCTGGCACACCACGGCCAGCGCCGTCTGGAAGATGACCGTGCGGCCACGCATGCGTTGCAGTTGCAGCACGGCGCGCGCGTGGGTGCCGGGCTTGCCCAGGGGCTCGCCGTCCAGGTCGGCCACCTGGTCGGAGCCGATCACGGCGGCGTCGGGGAACTTCGTGGCCACGGCGCGGGCCTTGGCCCGTGCCAGCCGCAGGGCCAGGTCGCGCGGGGCTTCGCCGGGCAGGGGGGTCTCGTCCACCTCGGGCGAGGCGACTTCGAAGGGAATGTTCAGGCGCGACAGCAGCTCGCGGCGGTAGCGCGAGGTCGAGCCGAGGACGACGGGGCGGCCCGCCGCCGTGGGAGATGTCTGGGGCATGCCCGATTCTCTTACACTGCCCGGATGCCCAAGGAGTTCATTGCCCAGCGCCTCGATGTGAAAGCATTCGCCGAGGAAGCGGGCCAGTTGTCCGGCGCCGACACCCTCGGCGCCTATGAGCGGCTCATGGCCGAAACCGAAGGCCGTGGCGCCGGCCAGGCCGTGGCCTGGTCCGTCCAGGGCGAGCTGCGCAACCCGCGCAAGGTGCAGCCCGAAGTCTGGCTGCACCTGCAGGCCGACGCCGTCCTGTCCCTGACCTGCCAGCGTTGCCTGGCGCCGGTGGACGTGCCCGTGTCCGTGGACCGCTCCTTCCGCTTCGTCGCCGACGAGGCCGCCGCCGAGTCCGAGGACGAGGAGGCCGAGGAGGACGTGCTGGCCCTGTCCCGTGCCTTCGACCTGCCCGCCCTCATCGAGGACGAGCTGATCATGGAAATGCCCCTGGTGCCGCACCACGACACCTGCCCGGAGCCGGTCAAGCTCAGCGCCCAGGACGCCGATTTCCAGGAGGAGGCCGAGCGCCCCAACCCCTTCGCCGCCCTGGCCCGCCTCAAGGGCGGCGCCGGTGGATCGGGCGGCCCCGGCAAGGGCGGGCAGGGCTGACTGGCCTGAACCCGCAAGTTGGGCTATAATCGTGGACTTTTGTGCGATAGACCGGACTGCCCATACAGCAGGTTTCAGGGAAAATCGCGAATCCACTCACCTTTTCACGTGTCTGCCTTTGTGGGCAGAGCGCTTTTTTCCAGGAGCCCGTCATGGCCGTTCAGCAGAACAAGAAGTCGCCCTCCAAGCGGGGCATGCACCGCTCGCACAACGCCCTGAATGTGCCGGGCATCGCTGTGGAAGCCACCACCGGCGAAACCCACCTGCGTCACCACATCAGCCCCAACGGCTTCTACCGTGGCCGTCAGGTGATCAAGCCCAAGAACGAAGCCTGAGCTTCTTGCTGATCCCGTCGGGGCCCGGTGCCGTTCGCGCGGCACGACGGGCCCTTTCTTTTTGCCGCCGCGGCCCCAGGCCGGGCCGGCAATCGCTCTACATTTGAGCCCATGACGATTCTGGCTGTCGATTGCATGGGGGGCGACCACGGCCCCCGGATCACGCTTCCTGCCTGCCGCCGGTTCCTCGACGAGCACCCGGACGCCCAGCTGCTGCTGGTGGGCCTGCCCGAGGCGCTGAAGGACTTCACCCACCCGCGCGCGCGCATCGTGCCCGCCACCGAGGTGGTGGCCATGGACGACCCGGTGGAGGTGGCGCTGCGCCGCAAGAAGGATTCGTCCATGCGCGTGGCGATCCAGCAGGTCAAGGAAGGCGCCGCAGCCGCCGCCGTGTCCGCCGGCAACACCGGCGCGCTCATGGCCGTGGCCCGCTACCTGCTCAAGACCGCGCCGGGCATCGACCGCCCGGCCATCGCCTACCCCATGCCCAACGCCCGCGGCCGCGCCACCACGGTGCTGGACCTGGGCGCCAACGTCGACTGCACCGCGCAGCACCTGCTGCAGTTCGCGGTGCTGGGCTCGGCGCTGGTCTCCGCCCTCAACAACGATGACGCGCCCACCGTGGGCCTGCTGAACATCGGCGAGGAGGAGATCAAGGGCAGCGAGGTGATCAAGCGCGCCGGCGAGCTGCTGCGCGCCGCCGGCCAGTCCGGCGACCTGAACTTCCACGGCAACGTGGAGGGCAACGACATCTTCAAGGGCACGACCGACATCGTCGTGTGCGACGGCTTCGTGGGCAACGTGGCCCTCAAGACCAGCGAGGGCCTGGCCTCCATGATCGGCGGCTTCCTGAAGGAGGAGTTCTCGCGCAACGTGTTCACCAAGCTGGCCGCCCTGGTGGCGCTGCCGGTGCTGTCGGCGTTCAAGCGCCGGGTGGACCACCGCCGCTACAACGGCGCGGCCCTGCTGGGCCTGCGCGGGCTGGTGTTCAAGAGCCACGGCTCGGCCGACGATTTCGCGTTCAGCCAGGCGCTCAGCCGCGCGTATGATGCGGCCCGTAACCAATTGCTGGAGCGGGTGCAGGCCCGCATCGCCCACGCCGCCCCCCTGCTGGCGGCCGAGGGCGCCGAGCAGCCCTCCGAGGCTGCCTCCTGATCCTTGAGAGACATGACACGCTTTTCCCGCATCGCCGGCACCGGCAGCTACCTGCCCCCGCGCCGCGTGACCAACGCCGACCTGGCTGCCGAACTGGCGCAGCGGGGCCTGGAGACGTCCGATGACTGGATCGTCGAGCGCACCGGCATCCGTGCCCGCCACTTCGCCGCGCCCGATGCCAACACCAGTGACCTGGGCGTGCAGGCGGCCCGCAACGCGATGGAGGCCGCCGGCGTCGCCCCGTCGGAGATCGACCTGATCATCGTGGCCACGTCCACGCCGGACATGGTCTTCCCGTCGACCGCGTGCATCCTGCAGCACAAGCTCGGGATCGCGGGCTGCCCGGCGTTCGACGTGCAGGCCGTGTGCAGCGGCTTCGTCTACGCCCTGACCGTGGCCGACGCCATGATCAAGGCCGGCACCGCCCGCAAGGCGCTGGTGATCGGCGCGGAAGTGTTCTCGCGCATCCTGGATTTCAACGACCGCACCACCTGCGTGCTGTTCGGCGATGGCGCCGGCGCCGTGGTGCTGGAAGCCTCCGACACCCCCGGCATCCTGGCCACCGACCTGCATGCCGATGGCAAGCACGTGGGCATCCTGTGCGTGCCGGGCACCGTCTCGGGCGGCCAGGTCAAGGGCAACCCGCTGCTGCAGATGGACGGCCAGGCCGTCTTCAAGCTGGCTGTGGGCGTGCTGGAGGACGCCGCCCGCGCCACGCTGGCCAAGGCCGGCCGCCAGGACAGCGACATCGACTGGTTGATCCCGCACCAGGCCAACATCCGCATCATGCAGGGCACGGCCAAGAAGCTGAAGATGCCGCTGGACAAGCTGGTCGTCACCGTCGACCAGCACGGCAACACCTCGGCCGCCTCCATCCCGCTGGCGCTGGACGCCGCGGTGCGCAGCGGCAAGGTCAAGAAGGGCGACACGCTCATGCTCGAAGGCGTGGGCGGCGGCTTCACCTGGGGCGCGGTCCTCGTCGACTACTGATCGCCGGCCCTTCGGGGCCTTTTTTCCATCCACCACGACGGAACAAGCACAATGAAACCGTTCGCATTCGTCTTCCCCGGCCAGGGTTCCCAGGCCGTGGGCATGCTCGATGCCTGGGGCGACCACCCCGCCGTGTCGCAGACCCTGGCCGAGGCCTCCGAGGCCCTGGGCGAGGACGTGGCCAAACTGATCCACGAAGGCCCGAAAGAGGCCCTGGCCCTGACCACCAACACCCAGCCCGTGATGCTGGTGGCCGGCGTGGCCGCCTGGCGCGCCTGGCAGGCCGAGGGCGGCGCGCTGCCCGCCGCCGTGGCCGGCCACTCCCTGGGCGAGTACACCGCGCTGGTCGCGGCCGGCGCGCTGACGCTGGCCCAGGCCGCGCCGCTGGTGCGCTTTCGCGCCCAGGCCATGCAGGAAGCCGTGCCTGTGGGCGTGGGCGCCATGGCCGCCATCCTGGGCATGGAAGCCGCCAAGGTGATCGAAGGCTGCCGCGAGGCGCAGGCCACCTTCGGCCCCGGTTCCGCCGAGGTGGTGGAAGCCGTCAACTTCAACGACGCCGGCCAGACCGTCATCGCCGGCAGCAAGGCCGCCGTGGAGAAGGCCTGCGAGGTGCTGAAAGCCAACGGCGCCAAGCGCGCGCTGCCGCTGCCCGTGTCGGCCCCGTTCCACTCCAGCCTGATGAAGCCGGCCGCCGAGCGCCTGCGCGAGAAGCTGGCCGCCACGGCCATCGCCGCGCCGCATATCCCGGTGGTCAACAACATCGACGTGGCCGTCGAGACCGACGCCGACCGCATCCGCGACGCCCTGTACCGCCAGGCCTTCGGCCCGGTGCGCTGGGTCGAGTGCGTGCGTGCCATCCAGGCCCGCGGCATCGACACCCTGGTCGAGTGCGGCCCCGGCAAGGTCCTGGCCGGCATGACCAAGCGCATCGACGCCGCCCTCAACGGCCTGGCCGTCTACGATCCCGCCACCCTCGCCGACGTGAAAGGCCAACTGCAATGAGCGACACGAACAACAAGGGCCAGGTGGCCCTGGTCACCGGCGCCTCGCGCGGCATCGGCGCCTCCATCGCCGCCGAGCTGGCCCGCCGCGGCTACCAGGTGGTCGGCACCGCCACCACCGAGGACGGCGCCGCCCGCATCACCGCTGCCCTGGCCGCCTTCCCCGGCTGCCGCGGCGCCAAGCTCGATGTGAATGACGCCGCCGAGGGCGAGGCCCTGGTCGACGCCATCGCCAAGGCGCAGGGCGGCCTGCACGTGCTGGTGAACAACGCCGGCATCACCCGCGACACCCTGGCCATGCGCATGAAGGACGAGGACTGGGACGCGGTGCTGGACACCAACCTCAAGGCCGTCTTCCGCATGAGCCGCGCCGTGATGCGCACGATGATGAAGCAGCGCTACGGCCGCATCATCAGCATCACCTCCGTGGTGGGCGCCTCCGGCAACCCCGGCCAGGCCAACTACGCCGCCGCCAAGGCCGGTGTCGCCGGCATGACCCGCGCCCTGGCGCGCGAGCTGGGCAGCCGCGGCGTGACCGTCAACTGCGTGGCCCCGGGCTTCATCGCCACCGACATGACCGACGTCCTGCCCGAGGAACAGCGCAAGGCCCTGCTGGGCCAGATCCCCCTGGGCGCCCTGGGCAAGCCCGAGGACATCGCCCACGCCGTGGCCTACCTGGCGTCGCCCGAGGCGGGCTATGTCACGGGCCAGGAACTGCATGTGAACGGCGGCATGTTCATGGCCTGACGGCCAGCGCATGCCCGGGTCCGGGAAGGCGTATAAACCGCCCCGGGCCCACCCCCGAAAACCGCCGGATTTGTCCGCCCGGCAGCGCGGCCGCAGGAAACCCTCCCGCGCCCGTTAAAATCGCGGATTCATTTACAACCCTTTGAGGGAACCCATGAGCGATATCGAAGCACGTGTCAAGAAAATCATCGCCGAGCAACTCGGCGTGGAAGAGTCCCAAGTGACCAACGAAAAGGCCTTCGTGGCCGACCTGGGCGCTGACTCCCTTGACACGGTGGAGCTGGTGATGGCGCTGGAAGACGAGTTCGGCATCGAGATCCCCGACGAGGACGCCGAGAAGATCACCACGGTCCAGGCTGCCGTCGATTACGCCCTGGCCCACAAGAAGGACTGATCCTTCGATGAGCCGTCGCCGCGTCGTCGTGACCGGCCTGGGCTGCGTCAGCCCCGTGGGTAACACGGTGGCCGAGGCCTGGGCCAACCTGCTCGCCGGTCAGTCCGGCATCGACCTGATCACCCAGTTCGATGCCTCGCCCTTCGCCTGCAAGTTCGCGGGTGAGGTCAAGGGATTCAACATCGGGGACTACATCCCCGAGAAGGAATCCCGGCACATGGACCGCTTCATCCACCTGGGCATCGCCGCCGCCGCGCAGGCCGTGGCGGACTCCGGCCTGCCCACGGGTGAGGCGCTGAAGGACAAGCCCGAGCTGGCCGAGCGCATCGGCTGCAACATCGGCTCGGGCATCGGCGGCCTGCCCATGATCGAGGCCACCCACACGGAACTGACGAACCGCGGCCCGCGCCGCATTTCGCCGTTCTTCGTGCCGGCCTCCATCATCAACATGATTTCCGGCCACGTGTCGATGCAGTACGGCTTCAAGGGCCCGAACATCGCCGTGGTCACCGCCTGCACCACCGGCCTGCATGCGATCGGCCTGGCCGCGCGCATGATCGAGTACGGCGATGCGGACGTGATGGTCGCCGGCGGCGCCGAGTCCACCATCTCGCCCCTGGGCGTGGGCGGCTTCGCGGCCATCCGCGCGCTGTCCACCCGCAACGACGACCCCAAGACCGCGTCCCGTCCCTGGGACAAGGACCGCGACGGCTTCGTGCTGGGCGAGGGCGCCGGCGTGCTGGTGCTCGAGGAGTACGAGCATGCCAAGGCCCGCGGCGCGAAGATCTACGCCGAGGTCGCCGGTTTCGGCATGAGCGCCGATGCGCACCACATCACCGCTCCCGATGTCGACGGCCCCCGGCGCGCCATGGCCGCTGCCCTGCGCAACGCCGGCGTGAACGTGGACCAGGTCGATTACGTCAACGCCCACGGCACCTCCACGCCGCTGGGTGACGTGAACGAGACCAACGCCATCAAGCTGGCGCTGGGCGACCACGCCAAGAAGACCGTCGTCAACTCGACCAAGTCCATGACCGGCCACCTGCTGGGCGGCGCGGGCGGCATCGAGTCGGTGTTCACCGTGATGGCCGTGCACCAGCAAAAGAGCCCGCCCACCATCAACATCTTCAACCAGGACCCCGAGTGTGACCTGGACTACTGCGCCAACACGGCGCGGGACCTGAAGATCGATGTCGCCGTGAAGAACAACTTCGGTTTTGGCGGCACCAACGGCACGCTGGTGTTCAAGCGGGCCTAAGACACCCGCCGCCACCATGCGCCGCAGCGCCCCACCCGTGGTCTTCCCGGTGGGGCGTTGTGCTTTGGGGCCTGGTCTGGCACTGGCCGCCTGGGGCGCGGGCCTGGCCACGCTGGCGGCCTGGGGCTGGCAGGACCGCGCGCTGGACGGCAGGCAGGCGGCAGTGGCCCTGCTGCTGGCAGGGCTGGGCGCCTGGGCCTGGCGGGCGGCGCGCGTGGAGGCACGCGGCCTGCTCGATTGGGACGGCGGGCAGTGGCAGTGGACCTGCGTGGGGCAGCAGGCCGTGGTCCGCGTCGAGCCGGTGGCCGACCTGCAGCGCTGGCTGCTGGTCCGCTTGTCCCCGGGCGAGCCGGGGCTTTCGGCGGGTACCAGCCCGACATGGCTGTGGCTGACGCGGGGATCGGACCCGGAGCACTGGCGGTCCTTGCGGCGTGCGGTATATTTTTCACACACCATGAAGGCGCTGCGCGAGGGCTTGGACTGAGGCCGGCAGCAAACCCATGAACGCACCCGAGCCGCCTGACCCGACTGCCGCCGACGCCTCCCCGCAGGACACCGACCTCGCCCTGGTGCAGCGCACCCTGGCGGGGGAGCAGCGCGCCTACGAACTGCTGGTGGTGAAGTACCAGCGCCGCATCGAGCGCCTGGTGGGCCGCATGGTGCGCGACACCGACCTGGTCCAGGACATCGCCCAGGAAACCTTCATCCGCGCCTACCGAGCCCTGGGCCAGTTCCGGGGGGATGCCCAGTTCTACACCTGGCTGTACCGCATTGCCGTCAACACCGCCAAGAAAGCCCTGGTGGACCTGCGCCGCGACCCGCTGGTCAGCGAAACCACCCTGCGCGGGGTCGATGATGAGGATGAAACTTCCGCGGTGGAAAACGAACTAACCAGCGCTGAAACACCTGAAACAGTGTTGGCGGCCAAGGAAATCGCCGCCGCGGTCAACCAGGCCATGGAGGCCCTGCCCGAGGAATTGCGCCAGGCGGTGACGCTGCGCGAGATCGAGGGCCTGAGCTACGAGGAAATCGCGCAGGTGATGGACTGCCCGATCGGCACGGTGCGCTCGCGGATCTTCCGCGCCCGCGAGGCGATCTCCGCCCGCGTCAAGCCGCTGCTGGCCAACCAGACGGGCAAGCGTTGGTGAAAGGCAGTCGCAGGATGGTGCAGCAATGAACGACAGCAAGATGGACGACAAGGAACTGCTTTCCGCCCTGGCCGACGGCCAGCTGGACGCCCGGGACATGGCGCGGGGCCTGCAGGCCCTGGCCAGCGATCCGCAGGCGCGCGAGCGCTGGCACACCTACCACCTGATCGGCGACGTGCTGCGCGCGCCCGAGCTGGCCGAAGGCACGCCGACCGCCGCCTTCGTGGAGCGCCTGTCGCTGCGCCTGGCCGCCGAGCCGGCGCCTGGGGCGGTGCAGGGCCTGCAGGCCCTGCAGGCGGACGTCGAGCCGCCGGTGGTCCAGCACACCGCTGCGGCGCCCGTGGCCCGGGTGCCGCAGGCCGGCCGGCCCGTTGCCAATGACAGCCGGTTCCGCTGGCGGTTCAGGCTGGCCGCGGGCTTCGCCTCCCTGGCGGTACTGGGGCTGGGCGCCTGGATGGCACTGGGCGCCTCCCAGGACGCGAACCAGGCCCGGCTGGCGCTGGAGGCCATGCCGCCGCGTGTCGGCATGGTCGTGACCCCTACCGCCAAGGGCCCCATGCTGCGCGACCCGGTGCTGGACGAGATGCTGGCCACCCACCGCCAGCTGGGCGATGTGACGGCGCTGCAGGCGCCCGCCGCCGGCCTGCACAACGCCACCTTCGAGCCGGCCGATCGATGACCCGCCGCGCTGTGCTGGCCTTGGCCCTCGGCCTGGCCCTGTCCCTTGTGGGGCCGCAGGCCCGGGCTGGAACGGCCACGACGCAGGCTGCGGCCGTGGCCACGCCGCGTGGCGCCGCCGGCTGGCTCGAGCGCCTGCAGAACGCCTCGCGCGGCCACACCTATGTGGGGACCTTCGTGGTCTCCTCCAACGCCGGCGCCATGTCCAGCGCGCGCATCTGGCATGCCTGCGACGGCGAGACCAGCGTGGACAAGCTCGAGGCCCTGACCGGCGCGCCGCGTGCCATCTTCCGACGCAGCGGCGAGCAGCTCACGCTGCTGCCCGGCCAGCGCCTGGCCCGCTTCGAGCGGCGCGAGATGTCGGGCGCGTTCCCGCAGCTGCTCAAGTCGGCGGACCACCGCATCGCCGACTTCTACGACGCCCGTGTCATCGGCACCGACCGGGTGGCCGGCCACGAGGCCGACGTGGTGGTGCTGGCGCCGCGCGACGAGCACCGGTTCGGCTACCGCCTGTGGAGCGAGAAGCGCACCGGCCTGATGATCAAGCTGCAGACCCTGGCCCCCACGGGGGAGGTGCTGGAGCAAGCCGCCTTCACCGACCTGCAGCTGGACGTGCCGCTGCGGCCCGCCAGGCTGGCGCAGGACATGGTGGCCCCCGAGGGCTGGCGCGTCGAGCGCGTGGAGGCCACGCGCTCGCAGCAGGATGCCCAGGCCTGGATGCCCCGCGTGCCCGTCCCTGGCTTTCGCCCGGTCGATTGCTACAAGCGCAGGACTGCGGCAGGCCACGAGCAGTTGCACTGCATCTTCTCCGACGGGCTGGCCTCGGTGTCGGTGTTCGCCGAGCCCCCGCAGGCGCACCGCGTGGCGTCCGAGACGCTGCTGTCGGCCGGCGCCAGCCAGACGCTGACCCGCCGGCTGGACACGGGCTGGGTCACGGTGGTGGGGGAGGTCCCGCCGCAGACGCTCAAGGCCTTTGCGCAGGGGCTTGAGCGGCGGCGCTGATATCCCCATCTTCCGGTGGCCTGTTGCATTTTTTGCAGAATGACGACCCGTGACTCAGAGGTGAACATGCCCCGATCCGACTGGACCCATCGCCTGCGCGCCACGACCGGCGCCTTCGTCATGGCCGCCGCCGCGGCCACCGCCACGCTGGTGGCCGTGCCGCCCGCCCAGGCGCAGTCCGCGCCCCAGCGGGGCGTGCCCGATTTCACCGAACTGGCCGACCAGGTCGGCCCGGCGGTGGTGAACATCCGCACCATCGAGCGTGCCCGCGCCACGCCCCAGGGGCCCGGCATGGACGAGGACATGCAGGAGTTCTTCCGGCGCTTCTTCGGCCAGCCCCTGCCCGGGGTGCCGCGCCAGGCGCCGCGCCCGGGCCAGCCGGAGGGCGAGGAAGCCCGCCCGCGCGGCGTGGGCTCGGGCTTCATCCTCACCGCCGACGGTTTCGTCATGACCAACGCCCACGTGGTCGACGGCGCCGAGGAGGTGCTGGTCACGCTGACGGACAAGCGCGAGTTCAAGGCCCGCGTGGTGGGTACGCCCGACAAGCGCACCGACGTGGCCGTCCTCAAGATCGAGGCCACGGGCCTGCCCTTCGTGCGCATCGGCGACGTGGGCAAGCTGCGCGTGGGCGAGTGGGTGATGGCCATCGGCTCGCCCTTCGGCCTGGAGAACACCGTCACCGCCGGCATCGTCAGCGCCAAGCAGCGCGACACCGGCGACTACCTGCCATTCATCCAGACCGACGTGGCCATCAACCCCGGCAACTCGGGCGGGCCGCTGATCAACCTGCGCGGCGAGGTGGTGGGCATCAACAGCCAGATCTACTCGCGCTCCGGCGGTTTCATGGGCATTTCCTTCGCCATCCCGATCGACGAGGCCATCCGCGTGGCTGACCAGTTGCGCGGGCCCACGGGCCGCGTCACGCGCGGGCGCATCGGCGTGCAGATCGACCAGGTGACCAAGGAAGTGGCCGAGTCCATCGGCCTGGGCCGCCCGCAGGGCGCGCTGGTGCGCAGCGTGGAGGCCGGCTCCCCGGCCGAGCGCGCCGGCGTCGAGGCGGGCGACATCATCATCAAGCTGGACGGCAAGGCCATCGAGCGCGCCAGCGACCTGCCGCGCCAGGTGGGCAACACCAAGCCGGGCACGCGGGCCACGCTCACCGTGTTCCGTCGCGGCGCGCAGCGCGAGCTGACGGTGCAGGTCGCCGAGCTGGAAGCCGAGCGCACCACGCGCCGTCCGCAGCAGGGCCAGGCGCCGCAGGAGCGTCCCTCCGGCTCGGTGGCGGCGCAGTCGCTGGGACTGCAGGTCGCCGAGCTGACCGAGGCGCAAAAGCGCGACCTCAAGGTCAAGGGCGGCGTGCGCGTGGAGGCAGCCACCGAGGCGGCCGCGCGCGCGGGCATCCGCGAGGGCGATGTCATCGTCTCCGTGGGCAACACGGAGGTGGCGGGCGTACGCGAGTTCGAGGCCGCCGTGGCCCGCCTGGACAAGAGCCGCCCGGTGCCGGTGCTGCTTCGCCGCGGCGAGCTGGCCACCTATGTCCTGATCCGCCCGGCCCGGTAAAAGGGGGGGCGCCAGGGGCCGCCGCCCGCCCGCAAAACCCCCTCCGGGCACTCGGGAATGAGGGTTTTGCGGGTTTTGTTGCGGTGCGGAATCCACAAAAAAGAAAATTTTTCGTGGGTCCCGATGGACGGTCAGCCAGGTGGGTGAACGCTCACCTGACGGGTTCCTAAACGCCTTTTCGATAGAATCACGGCTGTCCAACAGCCAAATGGCGCATATGAAGGCCCGCCGGGCTCACCATGCGGGATGACCTCAGGATAACCACTGCTCGTCCACAGACAGCCCACATGTTGTCCCAAGCGCCCGCGACCAAGGATGTTGATAAGCTGTGTATAAAAATCCTGTTGCTGCCCTGCAACTCGGTGCCTGCGGTGTCCTGGCGGCTGTACGGCCGGGGCTTTTTGCCTACAATGAAGTTCCAACTATCGCAGTTGCCATAGATTGTTGGTTCAGGGCGCGTCGCCACTCGACGCGCCCTTTTTTCTTGCGCGCGTCCGTTTGAATTCAATCACTTAAGTGCTCCCGTTGATGAATCACATCAGAAACTTCTCGATCATTGCGCACATCGACCACGGCAAGTCGACGCTCGCCGACCGCCTGATCCAGCGATGCGGCGGCCTCTCCGATCGAGAGATGGAAGAACAGGTCCTCGACTCGATGGACCTCGAAAAAGAGCGTGGGATAACCATCAAGGCCCAGACCGCGGCGCTTCAATACAAGGCGCGTGACGGACAGGTCTACAACCTCAACCTGATCGACACGCCCGGCCACGTGGACTTCTCGTATGAGGTCTCGCGCTCGCTGTCCGCGTGCGAAGGCGCGCTGCTCGTCGTCGACGCGAGCCAGGGCGTGGAGGCGCAGACGGTCGCCAACTGCTACACCGCGCTGGACCTCGGCGTGGAGGTCGTGCCGGTCCTCAACAAGATGGACCTGCCGCAGGCCGATCCCGACAACGCCAAGTCCGAAGTCGAGGACGTGATCGGCATCGACGCCTCCGAGGCGATTCCCTGCTCGGCCAAGACCGGCATGGGCATCGAGGAGATCCTCGAGGCCATCGTCGCCAAGGTGCCCGCGCCGCGCGGCAACCCCGAGGCGCCGCTGCGCGCCATGATCATCGACAGCTGGTTCGACAGCTACGTGGGCGTGGTGATGCTGGTGCGCGTGGTCGACGGCAGCCTGAAGAAGAACGAACGTATCAAGCTGATGGCCACCGGCGCCGCCTACGAGGCCGGCAGCCTGGGCGTGTTCACGCCCGCCAACCAGCCGCGCGAGTCGCTGGAAGCGGGCGAGGTGGGCTACATCATCGCCGGCATCAAGGAACTGCAGGCCGCCAAGGTGGGCGACACCATCACCCTGGAAAAGAAGCTGCCGAACAACGCCGGCCCCGCCAGCGAGGCGCTGCCTGGCTTCAAGGAGATCCAGCCCCAGGTGTTCGCCGGCCTGTACCCCACCGAGGCCAACCAGTACGACTCCCTGCGCGACGCGCTGGAAAAGCTCAAGCTCAATGACGCCTCGCTGCACTATGAGCCCGAGGTGAGCCAGGCGCTGGGTTTCGGCTTCCGCTGCGGTTTCCTGGGCCTGCTGCACATGGAGATCGTGCAGGAGCGCCTGGAGCGCGAGTTCGACCAGGACCTGATCACCACCGCGCCCAGCGTGGTCTACCAGGTGGTCAAGGCCGATGGCGAAGTGATCATGGTGGAGAACCCCGCCAAGATGCCCGACCAGGGCCGCATGGAGGAGATCCGCGAGCCGATCGTGACCGTGCACCTGTACATGCCCCAGGAGTACGTGGGCGCCGTGATGACGCTCGCCAACCAGAAACGGGGCGTGCAGCTGAACATGGCCTACCACGGCCGCCAGGTGATGCTCACGTACGAGCTGCCGCTGGGCGAGATCGTGCTGGACTTCTTCGACAAGCTCAAGTCGGTGTCCCGCGGCTATGCCTCCATGGACTACGAGTTCAAGGAGTACCGCGCCTCCGACGTGGTGAAGGTCGACATCCTGCTCAATGGCGAGAAGGTGGACGCGCTGTCCATCATCGTGCACCGCACCCAGGCCCAGTACCGCGGCCGCGCGGTGGTGTCCAAGATGCGCGAGATCATCTCCCGCCAGATGTTCGACGTGGCGATCCAGGCAGCCATCGGCGCCAACATCATCGCCCGCGAGACCATCAAGGCGCTGCGCAAGAACGTGCTGGCAAAATGCTACGGCGGCGACATCACCCGCAAGCGCAAGTTGCTCGAGAAACAGAAAGCAGGCAAGAAACGCATGAAGCAGATCGGCTCCGTCGAGGTGCCGCAGGAAGCGTTCCTGGCGATCCTGCAGGTGGAGGAATGATGCAGGGACTGACCGCCGCGGTGCTCGCGGCTTTCGCGGGCTATGCCGGCGCGTGGTACCTGGGCATGATCGACGGCAACTTCGCGCTGCTGCTGTTCCTGGCCACGGTGGTCACGGGCGTGTACTGGGTCGCCGAGCGCTTCTTCTTCCTGCCCCAGCGCCGCGCCGCCGCCGCCCGCATGGAGGCCGACCTCGGCGCCCGCCGCGCCAGCCTGGCCGCCCAGGGCATCACCCAGGTGGACACGGTGGACGTGTCCGCCGCCCGCGACAAGCTGCTGGCGCAGCCCTGGTGGCTGGACTGGACCGCCGGCCTGTTCCCGGTGATCCTGGTGGTGTTCGTCCTGCGCTCGTTCCTGTTCGAGCCGTTCAAGATCCCCTCGGGCTCCATGATCCCCACGCTGCTGGTGGGCGACCTGATCCTGGTGAACAAGTACACCTACGGCGTTCGCCTGCCGGTGGTCCACACCAAGCTGACCGAGGGCACGCCCCCGGCCCGCGGCGACGTGATGGTGTTCCGCTACCCGCCGCGCCCCTCGCTGGACTACATCAAGCGCGTGGTGGGCGTGCCCGGTGACGAGGTGGCCTATCTGAACAAGCGCCTGACCGTCAACGGCCAGCCCGTGCCCACGCAGCCCCTGGCCGACTACTTCGACCGCGACAGCATGCGCTACTCCAGGCAGTTCCAGGAGAACCTGCCGGGCCGCCAGCACCGCATCCTCAATGACGACGACCGCCCGGCCTTCATCCCGGGGGCGGAGGACTTTCCTTTTCGCGAGAACTGCCGCTACAGTGTGGAGGGCGTGACCTGCAAGGTCCCTGCCGGCCATTACTTCGTGATGGGCGACAACCGCGACAACTCCCTGGACTCGCGGTACTGGGGCTTCGTGCCGGACCGCAACATCGTCGGCAAGGCCTTCTTCGTCTGGATGAACTTCGGCGACCTGAAGCGCATTGGCGGCTTCGAATGAGGCGTGCCGCCCTGGCGCGCGCAACGAGGAGGGTGAGTTGATGACGGTTCGTATCCTGTCCCGCCAGCGCGGGGTGTCGTTCGTGAGCCTGCTGCTGGTGGCATTGATCGTCGGCGTGGGCGGCGTGCTGGCGGCGCGCATCATTCCCTCGGCCCTGGAGTACCAGGCCGTGGTCAAGGCCGTGGACAAGGCAGCCGCCGAGGCGCTGAATGTCGACGAGGCGCGCGCCATCTTCGACCGGGCTGCCGCCGTGAACGACATTGCCTCCCTCAAGGGCCGCGACCTGGAGGTCACCCGCGGCGCCGGCGAGAAGCCGACGATCCGCTTTGCCTACCAGCGCGAGTTCCACCTGGCAGGCCCCGCCTTCCTGACCTTGAAATATTCCGGCCAGTCCGGCGGCCCCGCAGCGGCCGCCGGGGCCAAGTCTCCCTGACCGCGTGACCACTCCTCCTGCCGCCCTGGCGGCCCTGCAGCAACGGCTGCAACACTCCTTTTCCGACGCCCGCCTGCTGGCCCGGGCGCTGACCCACCGCAGCTTCTCGGCCGACCACAACGAGCGCCTGGAGTTCCTGGGCGACTCGGTGCTGAACCTGGCCGTGGCCGGCCTGCTGTACGAGCGCCTGCAGGACCTGCCCGAGGGCGACCTGTCGCGCGTGCGCGCCAACCTGGTCAAGCAGGACACCCTGCACCAGCTGGCCGTGGGCCTGGGCCTGTCCGAGGTGCTGCGGCTGGGGGAGGGTGAGGCCCGCTCCGGCGGCCACAAGCGCCCCTCCATCCTGGCCGACGCCCTGGAAGCCGTGATCGGCGCCGTGTACCTGGACGCCGGCTTCGACACCGCGCAGGCGCTGGTGCGCCGGCTGTTCCAGAGCGTGGAGATCAAGCCCGAGATGCAGGCCGCCGCCAAGGACCCCAAGACCGAGCTGCAGGAATGGCTGCAGGGCCGGCGCATGAAGCTGCCCGTGTACCGGGTGGCGGGCACGCTGGGTGCCGCGCACAAGCAGACCTTCGACGTCGAGTGCGAGATCCCCGACCTGGGCGTGTCCGAGCGCGGCATCGGCGCCTCCCGCCGCGCCGCCGAACAGGCCGCTGCGGCCGCCATGCTGCTGGGCCTCAAGGCCTCGCACTCCTCCAGGCATTCCTGATGAACGACCTACCCGATACCCCTGACACCCCCGAGATCCCGGACGCATCCGGCATTCCCGCGATGCCGCCGATCCCGCCCATCCCGGGCGTGGGCGGCGCGGCGCCCGCCATGCCCGGCCAGCGCTGCGGCCTGGTGGCCATCGTCGGCAAGCCCAACGTGGGCAAGTCCACCCTGCTCAACGCGCTGGTGGGCCAGAAGATCTCCATCACCTCGCGCAAGGCCCAGACCACGCGCCACCGCATCACCGGCATCCGCACCCAGGGCGCGACCCAGTTCGTGTTCGTGGACACGCCGGGCTTCCAGACCCGCCATGCCAAGGCGCTGAACAAGTCCCTGAACAAGACCGTCATGGGCGCCGTGGGCGACGTGGACCTGGTGATGTTCGTGGTGGAGGCGGGCAAGTTCACGCTGGCCGACGCCAAGGTGCTGTCCCTGCTCAAGCCGGGCATCCCGGTGCTGCTGGTGGCCAACAAGCTGGACGAGGTGCACCGCCGCGGCGACCTGGCCCCCTGGCTGCGCGAGATGCAGGAGCGCCACCCGTTCAACGAGTTCGTGCCCATGTCGGCCAAGAACGCCAAGGACATCGAGCGCCTGTTCGGCATCGTCGAGAAGTACCTGCCCGAGCAGGGCTGGTGGTACGCCGAGGACGAACTGACCGACCGCAGCGAGAAGTTCCTGGCCAGCGAGACCGTGCGCGAGAAGCTGTTCCGCTTCACGGGCGAGGAGCTGCCCTACACCTCCACCGTGGTGATCGACAAGTTCGACGAGGAGCCGTCGCCCAAGTTCGGCCGCATGGTACGCATTGCCGCCACCATCGTGGTGGAGCGTGACAGCCACAAGGCCATGGTGATCGGCGACAAGGGCGAGCGCCTCAAGCGCATCGGCACCGAGGCCCGCCAGGAGCTGGAAAAGCTCATGTCCGCCAAGGTGTTCCTGGAGATCTGGGTCAAGGTGCGCACCGGCTGGGCCGACGACGAGGCGCGGGTGCGCAGCTTCGGCTACGAGTAAGCGCGCCGTCCCGAACGACCCGTGGCCACCCGCAGGATCTCGCACGAGCCGGCCTATGTGCTGCACCGCTACGACTGGAGCGAGTCCAGCCTGATCCTGGAGGTGTTCACCCGCCACTACGGGCGCATCGCCCTGGTGGCCAAGGGCGCCAAGAAGCCCAGCTCCAACTTCCGCCCGGTGCTGCTGCCGCTGCAGCCGCTGCGCGTGAGTTTCGGCGGCGACGCCGAGATCCGCACGCTCAAGGAGGCCGAGTGGGTGGGCGGGCATGTGATGCCCACCGGCGACTCCCTGCTGGCCGGGTACTACCTCAACGAACTGATCATCCGCCTGCTGGCGCGGGACGACACCAACGTGCCGGTGTTCGACGCCTATGCCTCGGTGGTGCAGGTGCTGGCCAGCGAGCATGGCGAGGCCCTGGAGCCCGCGCTGCGGGCCTTCGAGCTGGTGCTGCTGCGCGAGGTGGGCTACCTGCCGGCGCTGGATGCGCAGACCTACACGATGGTCGCGCTGGAAGCGGGCGAGCGCTACAGCCTGGTGCCCGAAGGCGGCCTGGTGCGTGCGCAGCCCGGCGAGACCCGGGGCACGCTGGCGGCCGCCGAATGGCAGGCGCTGGAGGAGGCGCTGTCGCAACCGGCGCCGTTCGGGCCCCTGCTGCGCGTCGCCGCGGGCGTGATGGGCGGGCTCAAGCCCCAGCTGCGTGCCTTGCTCCACTACCATTGCGGGGTGAACCAGCTGCGAACCCGGCAGCTGATGATGGACCTGCAGTCCCTGTAGCCCCCTGCCGACGACCTCCTGCCGACATGACCCACCCCCAGACCGCGAAGACGGCGCTTTCGGTGAACCTGAACAAGGTCGCCCTGGTGCGCAACACCCGACACCTCGGCATTCCCAGCGTGGAGCGCGCCGCCACCCTGTGCCTGGACGCCGGCGCCGCCGGCATCACGGTGCACCCGCGGCCCGATGCCCGGCACATCCGGGCGGACGATGTCCACGCCCTGGCCAAGCTGGTGGCCGGGCGGCCGGGCGTGGAGTTCAACATCGAGGGCAACCCCTTCCACAACCTCATGGATTTCGTGCGCGAGTTGCGCCCGCACCAGGCCACCTTCGTGCCGGACAGCGAGGGACAGTTCACCAGCGACCATGGCTGGGACTTCCCGGCGGATGCCGCGCGCCTGAAGCCGCTGATCGCCGAGGCCCGTGCCCTGGGCGTGCGGGTGAGCCTGTTCATGGACCCGCGGCCCGAGCAGATGGCCGCCGTGCGGCTGGCGGGCGCCGACCGCATCGAGCTGTACACCGAAACCTATGCGCGGGCCTGGGGCACGCCGCAGCAGGCGCAGGTGCTGGAGGGTTTCCGCGCCGCCGCGCAGGCCGCGCTGGACGTGGGCCTGGGCGTGAACGCCGGCCATGACCTGAACCAGGACAACCTGGCCGACTTCCTGCGCGCTGTGCCGGGCGTGCAGGAGGTGTCGATCGGCCATGCGCTGATCGCCGATTCGCTGGAGCGGGGCTACGCCGGCGCCGTGCGCGGCTACCTGGCGGCCATCGACCGGGCGTTTGCGTGAGGGGCCGGGCATGATCTTCGGCGTCGGCGCCGACGTGTGCGACGTTCGGCGCATCCGCGCGTCGCTGGAGCGGCATGGCGAGCGCTTTGCCGCCAAGGTGCTGTCCGACGCCGAATTCGCCACCTGGAAGTCGCGCAGCGCGCGCTGGCCGGAGCGGGGCATCCGCTACCTGGCCACGCGCTTTTCGGCCAAGGAGGCGTTCTCCAAGGCCGTGGGCCTGGGCATGCGCATGCCCATGACCTGGAAGCTGTGCGAGGTGGCCAAGCGGGCCAGCGGGCAGCCGGTGATCGTGCTGCACGGCGGGCTGAAGGACTGGTTCGAGGCGCAGGGGCTGGTGGCCCATGTGAGCGTGACCGATGAAACTGATTACGCGGCGAGCTTCGTCGTCGTGGAAAAGACCGACAAGAAAGAGAAGACCGAATGAGTGAACACGCCCCCCTGATCATCGACGTGGCCGGCCTGGCCCTGACCGACACGGACCGCCGCCGCCTGGCCCACCCGCTGGTGGGCGGCATGATCCTGTTCGGCCGCAACTGGCAGGACCGCGAGCAGCTGGCGGCCCTGTGCGCGGACATCAAGTCCGTGCGCGAGGACCTGCTCATTTGCGTGGACCACGAGGGCGGCCGGGTGCAGCGTTTCCGCACCGACGGCTTCACCCGCCTGCCGCCCATGCGCGCGCTGGGCGAGCTGTGGATGAAGGACGGCGGCACCGGCAAGACCGCGATGCAGGCGCAGGACGCGGCCACGGCCTGCGGCTATGTGCTGGCGTCCGAGCTGCGCGCCTGTGGCGTGGACTTCAGCTTCACGCCGGTGCTGGACCTGGACTATGGCGAGAGCGGCGTCATCGGCGACCGCGCCTTCGACCGCGACCCGCGCGTGGCCACGGTGCTGGCCAAGGCGGTGATGCATGGCCTGCTGCAGGCGGGCATGGCCAACTGCGGCAAGCACTTCCCGGGGCATGGCTTCGTGAAGGCCGACTCGCACACCGAGATCCCGGTGGACAAGCGCTCGCTCAAGGCCATCCTGACTGACGATGCCGCGCCCTATGAGTGGCTCAGCGCCACGCTGACCAGCGTGATGCCGGCGCACGTGATCTACCCGAAGGTGGATTCCCGCCCGGCGGGGTTCTCCAGCCGCTGGCTCAACGAGATCCTGCGCGGGAAGCTGGGCTTCCAGGGCGCGATCTTCAGCGACGATCTGAGCATGGCTGGCGCGCGCCTGATCGACGGCCGCGAGGTGAGCTACACCGAGGCGGCCACCGTGGCCCTCAACGCGGGCTGTGACATGGTGCTCCTGTGCAACCAGTCGGTGGACACCGCAGGTGGCCAGGCCGTCGATGAACTGATCGAGGGCCTGGACAAGGCGCGCCGCCAGGCCAAGTGGCGGCCCAGCGAGGCCAGCGAGCTGCGCCGGCTGGACCTGCTGCCGCGGCACCCCGCGCTGTCGTGGGACGCGCTGATGGCGCAGCCGCAGTACATGCGGGCGCTGGATTTGCTGCCGTGAGGGGACGGCTGCGCCTCAGGCCGCCGCCTCGAGCCAATCGCACAGGCAGTTGACGCGCTCCAGCGCGCCGCTGTGGTTCACGGTGTGGGTCGTGGACGGCATGGAGGCCACAGGGACTGTGGCTGCCTTGATGCCGACCGCTGCAGACAACTGGTCGACGGCGTCCTGCCTGAAGGCCGTCTCCTGGCCGGTTTCGGTGCGTCCGGGTTCTTCCATTCGCCGGCCATGCTCATGGCCCAGCAAGGCTTGCAGGTCGCGCAACTCGCCCACGAGGAACTGTGCCGCCTCGGCAGGCAGCAGGAGGTCGCCGTTGGGATGCCGCTGCAGTGGGAGAGGTTGACGCATGGCGTCAGTGTGCGGCACGCAGTTCGCCTGAGCCAGGGTTTTTGTCGCATGAGAACGAAGGCGTCGAACGTCGGAGCCCCTCAAACCCGTGCCGGCATTGGGCTGACGGGCGATGCCTAAAAAAAGCGCAGATCAGGCCAGGGCCGACTTTCCAAAGGCGCGAACATCCGCACCGATCCCTGACGTGTGGGACAGGGGTCGCCCCGTTCAATCCGGGATGGAACGCCAGTCCCGGGTGATCGTCTCCTTGAGCTGCAGGAGCAGGGGCGCCAGCCGGGCCACGACGGTGGCGGCCGACTCGGCGGTCGAGACGCTCATGTTCAGTGCGTAATCGCTGCCATCGAGGGAGATCGGCGTTGCGACGGCCACCACCTCCGGCTGCCAGCCGGCCGCGCAAAAGCCCTGACTCGCCACGGCGTCGATCGCCGCGAGGATTTCGGGCCCCAGCTCGGGCCATTGGGCTTTGCGGACATGGCGCAAGTGTTCCAGCAGCGCCTTGCGCCGCTCGGGGGCCGCGCCTGCGAGGTAGGCACGCCCCAGCGACGTCAGCTCCATCGGCACACGCTGGCCTGAGACCACCGATCGCAGCGAGGGGCGCGGGTTGTAGCGGATCGACTCCAGGTAGACCATTTCATCCCGGTCCGGCGCGGCCAGGCCGACGTTGATCCGGTGGGCCTGCGCCGCGGCCCGCATCAGGGGCGCCGCGACGGCCAGCACCGTTGAGCCGGCGCGCATGGCGTGCGCCAGGCTCAGGACCGTGGGCGCCAGCCGGTACGTGCGCGTGCGCGGGTCGATCTGCAGGAAACCGGCACCGACCAGCGTCTGCGTCAGCCGGCTCACCGTCGACCGGGACAGGCCGGTGCGCTCGGCCAGTTCCATGTTCCCCAGGAGCGCCGAGCCGGGGCGGAAGGCGCGAAGGATCTCGATGCCGCGCTCCAGCGAGCGGTTGCTGGGTGATAGGCCCGGCTTCTCCGAAGCCGGTGGGCGTCGATCCGTGGATGTCATGGCGGCAGCTTGATCCGGGGCTTTCGGCGAGGGCATGGCAGGAGTGTAGGGAATTCCAAGCAGTGGAATTGGAGGGGTGCCAAAGCGACACGTCCTCACTAAGCTTCCTCCCTGTTGGTGGCCGCATGCCGCGGCAGGCGCCATTGAACAACCACGATAACCGTCAGGAGACAAAGCCATGACTTCCAGCTTTCGCACATTCATCACCCGGCTCGGTACCGCTACCTGCATCGCCGTGACCCTGGCGGCCCCCGCGCACGCCAGCGCCTTCCCTGACAAGCCGGTGCGCCTGGTCGTGCCATTTGCGCCTGGCGGCGGTACCGACCTGATCGCCCGCACCCTGGGCGCCGGCATGTCGCAGGCCTTGGGCCAGCCCGTCATCGTCGAGAACAAGCCAGGCGCCGGCACCCTGATCGGCACGGATGCCGTGGCCAAGAGTCCGGCTGACGGCTACACCCTGGTGGTCGCCTCGTTCGCGCATGCGGTCAACCCCAGCCTGGTGGCAAAGCTGCCCTACTCGGCTGACAAGGCCTTCGCTCCGGTGATCCTGATCGGCCGCGGCCCCAACGTGCTGGTGGTGCGTGCCGACAGCCCGCACAAGACGGTCAAGGACATCGTGGCTGCCGCCACGGCCAGGCCTGAGAAGCTGTCCTTCGCCTCGCAGGGCAATGGCACCTCCGCCCACCTGGCGGGCGAGATGTTCACCAACCTCGCCAAGGTCAAGATGACCCACATTCCCTATCGGGGCGCCGGCCCGGCCATCACCGACCTGCTCGGCGGACAGGTGGACATGATGTTTGCCACATCCTCCGCAGTGGGCGCCTTCATCGACGGCGGCAAGCTGCGCGCCGTCGCGGTGACCACGCCCGAGCGTTCGCCCGCCCTCAAGGGCGTTCCCACCGTGGCTGAAACGGTGCCCGGCTACGCAGTGGAAAGCTGGTATGGCCTGTACGCGCCCGCCGGCACGCCTGCCGACGCGATCGCCAAGCTCAATGCCGCCGCCCGCAAGGCCTCCCAGGCCGAGGAGTTCCGCAAGAAGGTTGAGCACGAGGGCCTGGTGGTCAGCGCCGGCGCGCCGGAAGAACTCGATGCCTTCGTGCGCCGCGAGGAAGCGCGCTGGCGAAAGATCGTCAAGGAAAACAACATCAAGGCCGACTGAGCGCCGGCCCTGCCTCTCCCCCGAAAGCACCCCATGACTTATCAATTGATCGACCTGCAAGTCGACGGCGGTATCGCCACGCTGACCTTGAACAGGCCCGACAAGCGCAACGCCATGAGCGACGACATGCGCACCGAGTTCATCCATGCGCTGGAGCGCGTGGCCGCCGACAAGGCGATCCGGGCCCTGGTGCTGACGGGGGCGGGCAGGGGCTTTTGCGCCGGCGGCGACATCGCCGGCATGGAGCGGCGCATGAACGCACCCACCGGTGAGGTTGCCTTCAACGGCTGGCACCGCCAGCAGCGCGTGCACCACACCCAGTCCCTGCTGCACACCATGCCCAAGCCGGTGATCGCCGCCGTCAACGGCGCGGCCTCGGGCCTGGGCGCCGACACCGCGCTGGCCTGCGACTTCATCATCGCCAGCGAGTGGGCCAGCTTCACCTGGTCCTACATCCACCGCGGCATCATCCCCGATGGCGGCGGCATGTACTTCCTGCCGCGCCGCGTGGGCCTGGCCAAGGCCAAGGAACTGATCTTCACCGGCCGCAAGGTGGACGTCGACGAGGCCCTGGCGCTGGGCATCGCCGACCGCAAGGCCCCGGGCGAGACCCTGGTGGCCGACGCCCAGGCCTGGGCCCGCGAGATGACCCAGGGCTCGGGCACCGCGCTGGCGCTGTCAAAGACCATCCTGAACCAGAGCTTCGAGCTGTCTGCGCAGCAGGTGTTTGCCCAAGGCAGCCAGGCCCAGGGTATCTGCTACACCAGCACCGAGCACCGTGAATCGGTCATGGCGTTCCTGGCCAAGGCTGCGGCGGCGAAGGGGTGATGGCCATGAACGCGATTTCCCGCCTGCTCCAGCCCCGCAGCGTCGCCGTCATCGGCGCCTCGGGGGACCCCACCAAGACGGCCGGCCGTCCCGTGTCCTACCTGCTCAAGCACGGTTTCTCGGGCGCCATCTACCCCGTCAACCCCAAGCTCGATCGTATCGGCGAGCTGGCCTGCTACAAGGACATCGCCTCGCTGCCCGAGGTGCCTGACGTGGGCATCGTGCTGCTCGGCGCCGAGCGCGCGCACCTGGCCGTGCGTGACCTGGCTGCCCGCGGCTGTGCCGCCGCCATCGTGCTGGCCAGCGGCTACACCGAAACAGGCGAGGAGGGCGCCCGCCGCCAGGCGCAGCTGATCGAAGCCGCCGGCTCCATGCGCATCCTCGGCCCCAACACCATCGGCCTGGTGAACCTGACCGACCGCATCGTGCTGTCGGCCACTGGCGCGCTGGAGATGGACCATTTCCCCACGGGCCACATCGGCGTGGTGTCGCAAAGCGGCGGTATCCTGGGCGCGCTGCTCTCGCGCGCCGCGGCTCGCGGCATCGGCATGTCCAAGCTGGTGTCCACCAGCAACGAGGTGGACCTGGAGCTGTCCGACTTCATCGACGCACTGGTGGACGACGAGGCCACCCGCGTGATCGCGCTGTACGTCGAGGCTGTGCGCAACCCGGCCAAGTTCCGCGCCGCTGCCCTGCGCGCCGCCGCGGCGGGCAAGCCGATCGTCGCCTTCAAGATCGGCCGCTCGGAAGCGGGCGCCAAGGCCGCCGTGTCCCACACCGGGGCGATGGCCGGCGCGGACCGCATGTACGACGCGCTGTTCCGCCAGACGGGCGTGATCCGCGCGCAGACCTTTGCCGACCTGCTGGACATCCCCGCTGCCCTGGCCACCGGCCGCAAGCTGCGTGGCAACCGCGTGGCCATCCTCACCTCCACGGGCGGTGCCGGCACGCTGGTGTCGGACAGCCTGGGCGTGTCCGGCTTCGAGACCCCCGCCCCCGATGCCGAGACGGCCGCCGCCCTGCGCGCGCTGCAGACCGGAGACCACGCAGCGCTGGACCGCAACCCCATCGACGTGACCCTGGCCGGCCTGCAGCCCGACCTGCTGCGCGGCGCGATCAAGACCCTGCTGGCCAGCCCCAGCTACGACGCGCTGGCCATCATCGTTGGCTCCTCCAGCCTGGCCATGCCCGAGCTGATGGCTGGCGCCATCCAGGACTGCCTGCCGCTGTCCGACAAGCCGGTGCTGGCCTACGTCAGCCCGCATGCGCCCCAGGTGGGCGCGCTGCTCACGCAGCGTGGCGTGCCGGCCTTCGCGGCCGCGGAGAGCTGTACGGCCGCCCTGCAGGGGATGCTGCATGCCTCCCGCTGGCAAGCCGCGCAGGCGCCGGCCGACGCGGGTGCCCCCGTGGCCATCGACGACCTGCCCGCCGGCTCGCTCGACGAAGCCCAGGCCAAGCAGCTGTTCGCCCGCTTCGGCGTGCCCTGTGCGCGCGAGCGTGTCGTCACGACGCCGGCCGAAGCCCAGGCCGCAGCCACCGAGCTGGGTAACCGCGTGGTGCTCAAGATCCTGTCGTCCGAGATCACGCACAAGAGTGATGTTGGCGGCGTGGCCGTCAACCTCGGACCCGAGCAGGTGGGTGACCGCCTGGCGCGCATGGCACAGGACGTCGAGGCCCAGGCCGGCATCCGCCCGCAGCAGTTCCTGGTGCAGGAGATGGTGTCGGGCGGTATCGAGCTGATCCTCGGCCTGAGCCGCGATGCCCTGGGGACCGCGATCCTCCTGGGCATGGGCGGCGTGACGGCCGAATTGTTCAAGGACACGACCCTGCGCCTGCTGCCGCCCCAGGGCGGCCTGAGCCGCGAGGAGGCCCTGTCGATGGCGCGCGAGCTCCGGACCTGGCCACTGCTCGATGGCTTCCGCGGCCGCCCCAAGGCCGATGTCGAGGCGCTGGTGGACACCATCGTCGCGTTCTCGCGCATGGCGGCGCAACTGGGTGATCGCCTGGTCGAGGCCGAGATCAACCCTGTGTTCGTCCTGCCGCAAGGCCAGGGCGTGCGGGCGGCGGACGGCGTCGCTGTCCTGGCTGGCTGATGCCATGAGCCGGACCGCCTGGCCGCTGGTGACCGAACCGGTCGGGCGCCTGGAGCGCCTGGCCATCCGCCATGACGTCAAGGTGGATGGCCGGACCGTGGCCTGGCGGCGGCTCGGGAGCGGGCAGCCGCTGGTGCTGCTGCATGGGGGGCATGGCAGCTGGCTGCACTGGTTGCGGAACCTGGAGTTCCTGGCCGGGCACCATGAGGTCTGGGTGCCGGACATGCCCGGCTACGGCGACTCCGACCCGCCGGGCGACACCGGCCTGGACGCCTTGGTGGAGGGCCTCCGGCGCAGCCTGGATGCCCTGGTCGGCGCCGACACGCCTGTCCGGCTGGCGGGCTTCTCCTTCGGCGGCCGGGTCGCCGCCACCCTGGCTTCGCGCCGTCCGGCAGTGAGCCACCTGGCCCTGTTGGGGCCCGCGGGACACGGCGGTGGCCGGCGGCCGCGCGGTGCGTTGCAGGCCTGGCAGGACCTGGCGGCTGGCAGTCCGGCGTGGCTGCAGGCCATGCATCACAACCTGCTGATGCACATGCTTCATCACGAACGCAGCGTAGACGACGTGGCCCTGCAGGTGCACGGCCAGGCCTGCCTGGCCACCCGGTTCCGCAGCAAGAAGATTTCCCGCGCGGGCGGGCTGCAGCAGGCCCTGGACGCCTACGCCGGCCCGGTGCTGCTGGTGTGGGGCGCGCATGACGTGACGGCCGATCCTGCCGCGGCCGGCCCGCAGCTGGTTGCCGGGAACCCGCGCCGCGAAGTCGTGGTGGTCGAGGATGCGGGCCACTGGGTGCAGTACGAACAGGCGGACCGGGTCAATGCCCTGGTGCGCGATTGGATGGAATGAGGGGAGAAGAACCCATGAATGCAAGTGTTCACGCGGCCGTGCGATACGAATTGGATGGTGATGTCGCCGTCCTCGTGATCGACAACCCGCCGATCAATGCCGGGTCGCACGCGGTGCGCCTGGGCTTGATGGAGGCCATCACCCGCCTGGGCGCCGACCCGCTGGCGCAGGCGGGCGTCATCCTTGGCGCGGGCAGTACCTTCATCGCCGGCTCGGACATCCGCGAGTTCGGCCAGCCGATCGAGGAACCGCAGCTGCCGGCCGTGATCGCCGCGATCGAGGCCTGCGCCAAACCCGTGGTCGCCGCCCTGCATGGGGCGGCCCTGGGCGGCGGTTTCGAGCTGGCGCTCGGCTGCGACGCACGCGTCGCCGTGCCGGATGCCGTGGTGGGCCTGCCCGAGGTGACGCTGGGCATCATCCCCGGCGCAGGCGGTACGCAGCGCGTGCCGCGGCTGGTGGGCGTGCCCCGGGCGCTGGCCATGATCTGTTCGGGCGAGCGGGTGCGCGCCAGCCAGGCGGTGTCACTGGGGCTGGTGGATGCCATTGCCGAAGGAGACCTGCGCGAGGTGGCCATCGCGCGGGCCAGGGCCCTGCAAGGCGCCAAGCGCCGTGTGCGTGACCTCGGCGTGCCGGAGAGCGAAGACGCTGCGATCGAGGTCGCGGCCAGCACCGCACGCAAGGCCGGCAAGAACCGGCCCGCCGTGCTCGCGGCCATCGACATCGTCCGCTCGGCGGCCTCCCTGCCTATCGACGAGGGGTTGGCAGCGGAGCGCCAGGTCTTCCAGCGCTTGCGGGTCTCGCGCGAGGCGTTTGCCCTGCGCCATCAGTTCTTCGCCGAGCGCGCCGCCGCCAAGGTGCCCCTGTTGGCCGGAGTCAAGCCGAGGGAGGTGTCCCGCATCGCCGTCATCGGCGCCGGCACCATGGGCTCGGGTATCGCCATCGCCGCCCTGGAGTCGGGGTTCGCCGTGGACCTGCTCGAGCAGGACGAGGCGGCGCTGGCGCGCGGCCTCGCACGTATCCGACAGCACCTGGACTCACGGGTCAGTGCGGGCAAGCTGTCGTCCGAGGCGGCAGCCCGCATCGGCGCATCGCTGGGTGGCAGCATCGACTGGTCCTGCCTGGACAAGTCGGACCTGGTCATCGAGGCTGTGTTCGAGGACCTGGCGGTCAAGCAGCAGGTGTTCCGCCGCATCGACGCGCTGGCCCGTCCCGGCGCCGTGCTGGCAAGCAACACCTCGTACCTGGACCTGGATGCGATCGCCCAGGCCACCTCGCGGCCGCAGGACGTGATCGGCCTGCATTTCTTCAGCCCCGCCAACGTGATGAAGCTGGTGGAGGTGGTGCGCGGCGCGGCCTGCGCCGCCGACGCCCTGGCCACTGGCATGGCCGTGGCTCGACGCATGCGCAAGCTGCCGGTCATGGCTGGCAATGCCTTCGGCTTCATCGGCAACCGGATCTACGCCGCCTACCGCCGCCAGTGCGAGTTCATGGTGGAGGAGGGCGCCTGGCCCGAGCAGGTGGACGAGGCCCTGCAGGCCTTCGGCTTCGCCATGGGGCCGTTTGCCGTGGCGGACCTGTCGGGCCTGGACATCGCCTGGCGCATGCGCCAGGCACAAGCCGCCACGCGCGACCCGTCCGCCCGCTACGTCCACATTGCGGATCGCCTGTGCGAGGCCGGCCGCCTGGGGCGCAAGACCGGCGCCGGCTACTACCGCTACGAAGAGGGCAACCGCAGGCCCCAGGTCGACGATGCCGTGCATGCGCTGGTCGAGGCCTGCCGCAAGGACAAGGGCATCATGCCCCGCGCCCTGGAGGCGCAGGAGATCGTCCGCCGCGCCCTGCTGGCCATGATCAACGAGGCGGCACGGCTCCTGGACGAGGGCGTGGCCATGCGCGCCACCGATATCGACGTGGCGCTCGTCAACGGCTATGGCTTCCCGCGCTGGGAAGGCGGTGTCGTGTTCTGGGCCCGCGAGCGCGGTGCTGCCACGCTCGAAGCCGATCTGGACGAACTGGCCCGCCTCAGCGGACCCGGCTTCATCCGGGGCGACCTCCAGGCCTTGCTGGCCGCCTGAAGCAGGAGACCCCCCCGATGCATCCCATCCAGATCCTGGCCCGCTACGCCGTGGCCCAAGCGTCCCGGCCGCTGCCGCAGGAAGTCAAGCACCACGCGAAGCGCGCGGTGGTCGATTGGTACGCGTCCCTGTACCCGGGTCTCGACACCGCCGCCGTCCAGGTGCTGGAGCGGGCCTTGCAGGACGACCTGGACCGCGGGCCCTGCACGCTGGCGCGTGGCCGCCGGGCGACCGTGCGGGCCGCGGCGCTGCTGCAGGGGACGGCCGCCCATGCGGCGGAAGTCGACGACAGTTTCCGCCAAGCCATGTACCACCCGGGCGCTGCCACGATCGCGGCCGCCTTGGCTGCGGCCCAGGCGACGGGCGCGACGGGATCGCGTTTCCTCATGGCCGTCGTCCTCGGTTACGAGGTGTCCACCCGCATCGGCGTGGTGATGGGGCGCGCGCATTACAAGCACTGGCACAACACCGGCACCATGGGTACCTTCGGCGCGGCTGCGGCGGCGGGCTGCCTGTTCGGGCTGGATGAGGACGCGATGGCGAATGCGCTGGCCATTGCGGCCACCTTCACGGCAGGCCTCCAGCAGGCCTTCCGCCTGGAGAGCATGGCCAAGCCGCTGCATGCCGGCCGCGCCGCCGAAGCGGGCGTGCTGGCGGCGCAATTGGCGCAGGGCGGCATGCGCAGTTCGCTGGACGCACTGGACGGCGAATCCGGCCTCGGTGTGGCGATGAGCAACGGGCCCGGGTGGCAGGACATCGGCCGCACGCTCGGCAGCGATTTCCACATCACCCGCCTGACCTTCAAGAACCACATCGGCTGCGGGCACACCTTCCCCTCCATCGACGGCGCGCTGGAGCTGCAGCGCCTGCATGCGTTCAGCCATGCGGACATCGAGTCGGTGCACCTGGGCGTCTACCAGCCCACGCTGGACATCGCACCGCATGTCGATCCGCAAACCGCGGACCAGGCGCGTTTCAGCCTGCACTACATGGTGGCGTCGGCCCTGGTGCATGGCAGTGTCCGTCTCAGTGCCTTCGAGCCGCAGCGGCTGGAGGACTCCGCCACGCGCGCGCTGATGGCGCGCATCACCAAGGCGCTCGACCCCGAGGTGGATGCCGGTTTCCCGGCGCGCCGCGCAGCGCGCGTTTCCATCCGCCTGCGTGACGGCCGCAGCTTCACGCACTGGCAGTCCGACCGCAAGGGCGATCCCGAGCTGCCGCTGACCGATGCCGACCTGGAGGGCAAGCTGATCGAGCTGGCCAGCCCGGTGATCGGCGAGCCGGCCGCGCGTGCCGTGCTGGCGCGCATCTGGGCCCTGGGCGACAGCCCGGAGCTTCCCTGACCCTCTCCCTATTCAGAGCCTGCACATGACTCGACACGCTTTCATCTGTGACGCGATCCGCACGCCGTTCGGCCGCTACGGCGGCGCCCTGGCGGGCGTTCGCGCCGACGACCTCGGCGCCATTCCGCTGGCGGCGCTGATGGCCCGCAATCCAGAGGTCGACTGGGCCGACCTGACCGATGTGATCTTCGGCTGCGCCAACCAGGCCGGCGAGGACAACCGCAACGTGGCGCGCATGTCCAGCCTGCTGGCCGGCCTGCCGCTGGAGGTGCCCGGTTCCACGGTCAACCGGCTGTGCGGCTCGGGCCTGGATGCCCTGGGCAGCGCCGCGCGGGCGATCAAATCCGGAGAGGCGGGCCTGATGATCGCTGGCGGTGTCGAGAGCATGAGCCGCGCGCCCTTCGTCATGCCCAAGGCCGAGAGCGCCTTCAGCCGCAGCAATGCGATCTACGACACGACCATCGGCTGGCGCTTCGTCAACCAGCTGATGAGGGAGAGGTACGGCGTGGATTCCATGCCCGAGACCGCCGAGAACGTCGCCACGGATTTCCGCATCGAGCGCGAGGCCCAGGACCGCATGGCGCTGGCCTCCCAGACGAGGGCGCTGGCGGCCCAGGCCAGCGGCTTCTTCGACGCCGAGATCGTGCCCGTGACGCTGCCCCAGAAGAAGGGCGACCCGGTAGTCGTCTCGAAGGATGAACACCCGCGCCAGACCAGCCTGGAGGCGCTGGCCAGGCTCAAAGGCGTGGTCCGCCCCGACGGCACGGTGACGGCCGGCAACGCCTCCGGCGTGAATGACGGTGCGTGCGCGCTGCTGCTGGCCGATGAGGCATCCGCCGCACGCCACGGACTGGTGCCCCGCGCACGTGTCGTGGGCATGGCCACGGCGGGCGTGCCGCCCCGGATCATGGGTATCGGCCCCGCGCCCGCGACGCGCAAGGTGCTGGCGCTGACCGGCCTGACGCTGGCGCAGATGGACGTGATCGAGCTGAACGAGGCCTTCGCCGCGCAGGGCCTGGCCGTGCTGCGTGACCTGGGCCTGGCCGACGACGATGCCCGGGTCAACCCCAATGGCGGCGCGATCGCGCTGGGCCATCCCCTGGGCGCCTCGGGCGCCCGCCTGGCGACCACCGCCATCAACCAGTTGCACCGCTCGGGCGGTCGCTACGCGCTGTGCACCATGTGCATCGGTGTGGGGCAGGGTATTGCCGTTGTTCTGGAGCGTGTATGACCGAGAGGAATGCCATGAACCACCTGCCGGGTGCCTCCCGCCGGGACCTCCTCGCCGCCCTGGGGCTGGCTGCCCTGGGCGCTTCCCAGGCCTGGGCCCAGGCATTCCCCAGCCGACCGCTGCGGCTGATTGTTCCATTCCCGGCCGGAGGAGGAACGGATACCGTCGCACGGGCCATCGCCGATGGATTGAGCAAGGAACTGGGCCAGCCGGTGGTCGTGGACAACAAGCCAGGAGCCGGCACAGTCATCGGCAATGACTTCGTCGCCAAGAGCGCGCCCGATGGGCATACGCTGCTCCTGAACACCAGCGCGGTAGCCATCGTGCCGAGCCTCAACCCCAAGCTGCCGTATTCGCCCGAGACGGGCCTGGCCCCTGTGATGCTGGTTGGCCGCGCTCCCAACGTGGCGGTCGTCCGGGCGGAAAGCCCCATCGCTTCGGCCGCCGACCTCCTGGCCCGCGCCAAGGCCCAGCCGGGGCGCCTGTCCTACGGTTCGGCCGGCAACGGGACGTCCACCCACCTGTCCGCCGAACTGCTCAAGGTCATGGCCCGGGTGTACATCACCCACGTGCCGTACCGTGGTGCGACGCCCATGATCACTGACCTGCTGGGAGGCCAGATCGAGCTCGGGTTCGGCACCTTGCCCAGCGTGGCCCCTTTCCTTGCCAGTGGGAAGCTTCGGGCCCTGGCGGTGACAGGCGGCAAGCGCTCATCCCTTCTGCCCCAGGTGCCGACCTTTGCGGAAGCGGGAGTGGCCGGCTATGAGGCTGATGGATGGTATGGCCTGTTCGTGGCGGGCGGCACGCCCGTGGCCCTGCGCCGCCAGCTGCATGCGGCTTTGCGCAAGGCCTGCGACAACGACGCGTTGCGCAAGCGGGTGGCCCAGGAAGGACTGGTCCTGTCCATGGAAGACCCCGAGGAGTCGATGAAGGTGTACCGGGCCGAGGAGGCCAAATGGCGCCAGGTGGTCAAATACCAGGGGATCCAGGCCGATTGATTCGTCGGCGTGGTCAGGCCTGGAAATCCAGCTCCCCCAGGCGCTGCATCCACAGATGCCATGACCGGTCGATCTGGCCGTCATTGGCCTCGGACGCGAGCTGCGCCTCGCGCGGATTGAGGTAGACCGGTTCCCCCAGCGTCTTCGCGTTCAGCTGCAGTCGCGCGTTGGCCTCGGCATAGATGGCGCGATAAACCACCTGGCGCAGGCTGGTGCCGACCACGGTTGATCCATGCCCCCGCATCAGCACGCAGCTGCGCGTGCCCAGGGAGCGGGCCAGCGCGGCGCCCAGGTAGGAGCTGCTGATCAACATATCGGTGTCGCCGCCCGCTTCGCGGATCTCGAAGTGCGCCGAGCCTTCGCCCAGGAAGCCCGCCATGTGGAAGATCGGGCGAAGCGGCTGCTGCACGCAGGCGAAGGGGATCACGCTCGGTGAGTGGGAGTGCACGACTGCGTGCACGTCTGGCCGGGCGCGGTAGATTTCAGCGTGGATGAAACGTTCCAGGTAGGCCCGTGGCGCCTGGGCGTCCAGCGCCGTGCCATCGAGGCGGTAGCAGGTGATGTCCCCGGGCTGCACCAGGCCGGGCGCGCGGCTGCACGACAGCAGGAAGAGGGAGGGGTCCTCGGGATGGCGCAGGCTCACGTGGCCGAGTCCGTCGACGATCTGCTGGTCGTACAGGATGCGGTTGGCCACCGCCAGTTCATAGGCGAGGTGGGAAGGAACGTTCAGGCCCATGGTGTCCGTGTCTCCTTGTGCAAATGGGTGCTCGGCGCTCCCGGGGTGCGATGGCGCCAGGTCCTGGCGGCGATGGGGTTCAGGCGATGCACGTCAGCCCCAGCCGAGGCGCGGGTCCCTCGAAGCCCACCAGCGACACCGCCTCGTCCCCCGCGGCCCACTGCGCCATGAACTGGCGGCCATCGGCGCTTTGCAGCACGCCCTTGAGGCGCTGGAGCCCGGGGCTGCGTTGGTCATCCGCCCACCGCGCCAGGCCTTCCCGGTCCAGCCCTGGGGGGCAGGGCAGGAAGCGGGCCTGCGCGCCGTGGTGATGGGAATGGGCGCCTGCATGGGCAGCGCCGTGTGCAGGCAGCGCATGCCGCGTGGACGGTGTGACGTACCGCATCACTTCCTCCCAGCCCAGCGAGGCCCGCGCCGACGAGGCCAGCGCCACCTGCGGGCGCTCGGCCCGCAAGGCCTCGAGCAGGGGCTCGGGGTCGGCCCGGTCGACTTTCGTGACCACCAGCAGGTCAGCGTGCCGCACCTGGGCCAGGGCCTCGGGATGCCTGGCCAGTTCGGGCCAGCCGGCAGTGGCGCTGACCATCACCAGTACCCCGGCGAGCGTGTAGCGTGCCTTGAGGAAGTCGTCGGTTTCGAAAGACCGGATCACCGGCTCCGGGTCCGCCAAGCCGGTCGTTTCGATCACCACCGCTTCGAAGGCCGGCCGGCGGCGATGGAGTCGGTCCCACCACAGGTCGGCCAGGGCCTGCTCCAGGCCCGGCAGCCCGGTGCAGCAGATGCAGGCGTTGGCCACCAGGGCGGCGCTGTCCACCGCCCGAGCCAGCACCCGATCGTCCAGCCCCACTTCGCCCACCTCATTGACCACCAGCGCAGCGTTCGCCAGCGCGGGCTCGGCCAGCCAGCGCGCCAGCAGGGTGGTCTTGCCGGCGCCGAGGTAGCCAGTGACGAGCCACACAGGTGTGGGGGTGGATCCCGTCATCCTTGTGCCGGCTGGTAGCCCAGGTGGGTGGAGATGGTCTGGGCCGTGGCGACAACCATTTGGGCCAAGGCGCGCTGGCGCGGCGCGCCGAACCGCTGCACCGGCCCGACCACCCCGACCGATGCCACGGCCTGCCCGTTGGCGTCGAAGATCGGCGCAGCCACGCCGCGCATGCCGATCTCGCTTTCCTCGTCATCGACCGCGTAACCGATGCCGCGGATCTTCTGCAGCAGCTTCGCGATGGCGGCCTTGTCCGTGAGCGTCTTGGGCGTGCGGGGGGCCAGCTCACCGCGCATCACAGCGCTCACCTGCTGCGGCGGGCCGAAGGCCAGCAGGGCCCGACCTTCGCTGGTGCAGTAGGCGGGCTTGCGCACGCCGAGGTAGGAGCGCGGGCGGATCGCCTGCTTGCTCTCGATGTTGCGCAGGAACACAACCTCGGTGTCGTGCAACACGGCAAGGTGGACCGTCTCACCCGAGGCTTCGCACAGGGCCTGCAGGTGAGGCACGGCCTGTTCGGACACGTTCATCCGCCGGCGCACCAGGGTGCCGATGGAAAACAGCAGCAGGCCCAGGCGGTAGCGGCCGTCCACCGGGCTCTGCTCCAGGAACCCCTCGGCCACCAGGGTGCTGGCCAGGCGGTGGGCCGTGCTCTTGGCCACGCCCAGGCGCCTGGCGATCTCGGTGATGCCCAGCTCGGGCTCCTCGGCGGTGAAGGCCTTGAGCAGGCGCAGGGCGCTGCCGACCGAGGACAGCTGGCCGCTGGGTGTTGGGGGTTTGGAGGGAGTCATCGATGGGGGTCGATTGTCATGTGGATCGCCCCCTCCACGCCGTCACCGGCCAGCGAACGCAGTGCCAGGTCCACACCGTCCAGGCCGAAGACATGGGTGCTCATGGCCTGCACGCCATGGCGGTTGGCCGCAATGAGCTGCAGCGCCAGTTCGACCGATTCGTACGAGTGCCCCCGCATGCCCTGCACGGTGAGGAAGTTGGCGATGATCCGGTCGCTGTCGAAGGCAGGTACCTTCTGGCGCTTCTGCCCGCCCAGGATGACACGGCCCCGCTTGCGCGCCAGCTCGATGGCCGACACCACCGACTGCGGCCCACCCGAGGCGCAGTCGATCACCAGGTCGGCCATCAGGCCACCGGTCAGTTCGGCCACGGCGGGCAGGAGATCCTGCGTTCCGATGTCGATGGCGTGGTGCGCGCCCAGCTGGCGTGCCATCGCCAGGCGCTGGCGGTCGGTCGCAGTGGACAGGCCGGTGATGATGATGTTGGCGGCCCCCGCCTCGCGTGCGGCCACCACGCAGGCCAGGCCTTGCTGGCCCGGCCCCTGGATCACCACCGTCTGGCCCGGGCCAGCCTTGCCTTGCAGGATGGTCCACTCGATGCCGTTGGACAGGGGCAGGGCCAGGGCCGCGTGGCGCGGCGACACGCCGGCGGGCACCTTGTGGAAGACGGTGTTGGCATGCAGGTACTGGCGCTGCGCGTAGCCGCCCCACAGGCCGGGGGCGACCGACAGGGCGGTGGCACCGTAACGCAAGCCCCCCAGGCGCCAGTCGGTCGCATTGCACAGGCGGAACTCGCCCGAGCGGCAGAAGTCGCAGTGGCCGCAGGGCAGGTATTCCTCCAGCGCGACCAGGTCGCCTTCCTTCACCCCCCAGCGCTGCGCCGCCTGCGCACCCAGGGCCGATACGTGGCCCACGGTCTCGTGACCCAGGACCACCGGCCCCCGGGTCTGGGGCAGGTTCTGGTAGTAGGCCCAGTCGCTGCCGCAGACACCGGTGGTGACGATGTCGAGCAGGCCCGACCAGGGCTCCACCGCCGGGACAGGCAGTTCCTGCACCTCGGTCCTGCCCGGCGCCACCGCCACTGCGGCCAGGGTGTGCGTCATACGCTGGCGTGCGGTTTGCCGGGCTCGGCCTTCAGGGCGTCGCGGGCGGCCTCGTGGAACGGCTGGCCTTCGGGCAGGACGATGGCAACCGAGCGTACCCGCTGATGCTCCGGCGAGGTGCCCGGCGGGGGTTCGCCGCGTTCGGCCAGGGCGGTGGCTGCCGCCATCAGCCGGCGGCGGGCCTGCACGATGCCCAGGTCGGTGCCGGTGAGGTGTTCACGGGTGCGGTCGGCGATCGGTCCCATGCTTTCCTGGAGGGACGAGTCCTGCACCGCGATGCCCTCGATGCCGCTGTACCACTCGCCGGTGCGCTGCTTCTCCCGGTCCATCAGGTAGTCATTGGTGTGGTTGGCCAGCGGGATGAAGGTGCCAGGCACGTACTTGCAGTGGATGCCTGCGCCATCGCGCATGGCCTGGACCTCGCTGTCCTTGAGCGCCCGGGTTGGGTGGTAGTCGAAGCTCCAGGCCCAGCAGTTCTCGTCGTCGATCGGCACCCAGAAGTGGCCGTGGACCGGGTGGTCGCCGCGCGGCGGCACCATGGTGAAGCAGGGCATCACCCAGGGCGTGATACGCCAGTACAGGTGGCCGGGCTCGGCCTTGCGGCGCACGCCGATGTACAGGCCCGCGTCAGCGTTGACCACCTCGAACTTGGGCCGCAGGTCCTTCATGTTGTACTCGTTGCCCTTGGCGCCCTTGAACAGGGGGTCGGACTTGAGGCCGCCACTGTGCAGGAAGGACACGTGGCTGGAGTCGATGCCGCCTTCCAGCGCCTGCAGCCAGTTGCAGATCTGCAGGCGCTTGGAGACGAAGCGGTTGGCGTCGGGCACGGTGGCGAACTCCCACTCGGGCGGCGGCGGCTGGTGCTCGGGCTTGCCCATGTAGATCCAGATCACGCCGCCACGCTCGATCAGCGGGTAGGACTTGAGCTTGATGCGCTTGCACAGGGCGCCGCCTTCCTCGTCCGAGGGCACCTCGATGCACTGGCCGGTCACGTCGAACTTCCAGCCGTGGTAGGGGCAACGCAGGCCGCCTTCCTCGTTCCGGCCGAACCACAGCGACACGCCGCGGTGCGCGCAGAACTCGTCCATCACCCCCAACCGCCCGTCGGTGTCGCGAATGGCGATCAGGCGCTCGCCCAGGAGCTTCACGCGCACAGGCGGGCAGTCCGGCGCCGGCAGCTCCTGCGACAGCAGGGCGGGCAGCCAGTAACGACGAAACAGTTCGCCCATGGGGGTGCCGGCGTTCGTTTCGGTCACCAGCTTGTTTTGTTCGGCTTTGAGCATGCAGTCTCCTGATTTTTATCCACGTCGTTCCGCATGAAGGAACATTCTTCCTGTTGGCGGAACGGTGCTAGATTAGCACGGCGCTTTCCATAAAACACAACGGAGACAAACCAATGCTGCGCAAACTGCTCGCCGCCGCCATCGCGGCAACCTTCTCTGCGGGTGCCATGGCCCAGGCGTCCGCCGCAGACTGGCCCCAAAAGCCGGTCAAGATCGTGGTCCCCTTTGCCGCGGGCGGCTCCTCCGACACCTTGGGCCGGGGCATCGCGCAACAGCTGCAGAACGCCCTCAAGCAGAGCTTCGTGATCGAGAACAAGGGTGGTGGCGGCGGCACCATCGGTTCGGCCCAGGTCGCCAAGAGCGCGCCTGATGGCTACACGCTGGTTGTATCGGGCATTGCCTCGCACGTGATCGCCACGGTGGAGACCAAGGCCTTCGACCCCATCGCCGACTTCACCCATATCGCCCTGCTCGGTGGCCCGCCGCTGATCCTGGTGGCCCACCCCAGCGTCCCGGCCAACAACCTGCAGGAGCTGGTGGCCTACGCGCAAAAGAGCAAGGAGGGCCTGAGCTGGGGCTCGTCGGGCCAGGGCACGCATGCCCAGCTCATTGGCGAGGTGTTCGCCAAACAGGCCAGGTACAAGCACACCCACGTGGGCTACAAGGGGGCGGGTCCCGCGATCAACGACCTCCTGGGCAACCAGATCCCGGTGGCCTTCGTGACCCTCACCGCGGCCAACTCTTTTGTGAGTGCGGGCCGGCTCAAGGCTTTCGCGGTCACGTCCAGCCGGCGCATGCCCGACTTGCCCAACGTGCCGACCTTCACTGAACTGGGCTTCCCTGACCTGGTGGCCACCACCTGGTTCGGCGTGTCGGGCCCTCCGGGCATGCCGCCCGCACTGGTGGAACGGATCAATGCCGAAATCCGCAAGGGCCTCAAGACCGAGGCCATGCAGAAGATGATGGCCAATGAGGGTATCCAGTCCCAGGATTGGGATGCGCCCACCTTCACCCGGTACGTGCGCAGCGAGACCGACCGCTGGGTCCCGGTGGTGCAGTCCGTGCAGAAGAATTGAGGCACGCGATCGATTGAGGCGCCATGACGTGGCGCAGGCCGGCCCGCGCCGGTCGTGGGCCGGCCTGCGCTGCTGGTGCGGTGAGTGGTCCCGGTCAGCCTCGCCCCCGCACTTCCACTCACCGGGATCGCCCTGTCATGTTCGCGTAAGTCACCCTGGGGACGATGACCCTGGGTCGTACCGTTGATGGTTCGACACGGGGCAGGGAATCGACGCCATGCCGAAGAATCGGCAGGTGACACCACGCAGGGGATTCAACTTGATGGCGGCCTACCAGGCCTTGTTCGGGCATGGATTCGACTGGTTGCCGTTCAAGCCGACCGTCCAGTCGGCCACGCAGGTTTTGATCTGGCTGTCACAGATCCTGATCGTCGGATGGCCTCCGCTGGCGTGGCTCAAGCTTCGCGAAGCGGATGCGCGATCGGCCAGGCTGTGGTTCGGCGGGCTTGTCCTCATCACCTTCGGCGCCATGGTGCTGGGCCTTGTGCAGCGCGCCAACGGGATGACTGGCTTGACGATGGTCGCCGGAACCTGCCTGTTCCTGGAATCGATGCGCCGTGAGGCGGGCAAGCCGCCGTTTCGCAGGCGATGGGCGTCGCTCCCGCTGGCCGGCCTGGCGGTGACCTACGGGGTCATCGAGGTCATGGGCATGTACCCCTCGGTCGGCGTCGAACTCACCTCGATGCTGCTCGTGCTGTTGGAGGCAGCCTTGATCCACGTGGTTCTTGCGATGGGGCGGCGGCTGCGCAGTCGGGGACTGGTCATCATCGTCGCGGGCATCCTGCCTGTGTTCTTCATCAATCTGGCGCGGTTGGCCAAGGGACTGGCCGATGGGCAGTTTCAGCCCCTGTTTTCCCCCACCCCCCTTGCCAACGCCGTGGTTCTCTCGTTCACGATGTTTTCCCTTCTCGCGACCGTTGGATTCCTGGTCTACACGCTGGAAAAGACGCATCACCGCCACACCCAGGACCTGGAAGCCTCGACACGAGTCCAGCTTGCACAGCACCAGCACCACCAGGAAGAACTCCGCAAGGCCAAGGAAGCGGCAGAGTCCCTCAACAGGACCCTGGAGGACACCAACCGGCAACTGGCGCTGGTTGCCACCGTCGACACCCTGACCGGAGCCTGGAACCGCCGGCGGTTCGAGGAAGTCGTGGCGCAAGCGATGGAGCAGGCCCATCGGCATGCATTGCCGCTGTCCCTGGTGATTTTTGATGTCGATCACTTCAAGCGGGTCAACGATACCCATGGCCACCAGGCAGGGGACAGGGTGCTGGTCGAGTTGAGCGGCTTGGCTCGGAAGGTCATTCGAAAGTCGGATCACCTGTTCCGTTGGGGCGGGGAGGAATTCATGCTGCTGCTGGCGGATACGGGACTCGCCGGGGCTTGTTCGGTGGCCGAAAAGCTCAGGAGTGCCATCGCCAGCGAGGACGTCGTGGGTGTGGGCAGGCTGACCGCCAGCTTCGGTGTCGCCACGCGCGGGGCTGGCGAGCCCCTCGAGTCGTGGATCCAGCGGCTCGATCGCGCGTTGTATGAGGCCAAGGAGAGTGGGCGCAATGTGGTGAGGGTGGCGTCCTGAGCGACGCTGCAGGCCGTCGCATCCGGTTCGTCATCATCCTGGCATCAGGCCTGTACGATGTGACCGGGAGGCGCGCGCACCTTGGGCGTACGGGGGCCGAATGAGCATCGAAAGCGCGGGCTGGCGACTCGCGATGAATGGGCCTTCGCGGCAATGGAGGAGTTCAGGTGGTCAATCCCTGGCTCGAGGGCATCCGATGAGCCGCCGAGTTGCCCACGCAGACTGTGGGCGAGGCTGTGGATAGGTGGCGGGACAACCCCGGAAACCCGCGCCGGTCGTGGGCTGGCGGCCGATGCCTAAAAAACGGGCAGGCCAGCCTTGTCAGCCCCAGTTCACCGGCCCGTGCAGGTCCCGGTGCGCCAGGTACAGGCGCAGATCGAACTCGATCTGGTGGTAATCGGGCTCCATCCACGTACAAAGCGCATAGAACGCCTTGTCGTGGTCGGACTCCTTCACGTGCGCCAGTTCATGCACCGCGATCATGCGCAGGAAGGCCTCCGGCGCCTCGCGGAACACCGTGGCGATGCGGATCTCGCGCTTGGCCTTGAGCTTGCCGCCCTGCACGCGTGACACCGTGGTGTGCGTGCCCAGGGCGTTGCGGATCACGTGCAGCTTGTTGTCCCACTGCACCTTGGACAGGGGCGGGGAACTGCGCATGAACTGCGACTTCAGGTCCATGACGTAGTCGTACAGCGCCGTGTCCGAACGCACGCCGTGGGCCTGCGGGTACTTGCGCAGCAGGCGCTCGCCGATGCGGCCCTCGGCCAGCAGGGGCTGCACCTGGGCCAGCAGGTCGGGCGGATAGCCCGCCAGGTAGTTCAACGGTCCCATGAATGACAAAGGGCGGCTTGCGCCGCCCTCTTGCTCCGGTCGATCAGCCCTCGCGGCGCAGCGCGGGGAACAGGATCACGTCGCGGATGCTGGCGCTGTCCGTCAGCAGCATCATGAGGCGGTCGATGCCGATGCCGCAGCCGCCGGTGGGGGGCATGCCGTACTCCAGCGCGCGCACGAAGTCGTGGTCGAAGAACATGGCTTCGTCGTCGCCGGCGTCCTTCGCATCGACCTGCGCCATGAAGCGCGCGGCCTGGTCCTCGGCGTCATTGAGCTCGGAGAAGCCGTTGCCGAACTCGCGGCCGGTGATGTACAGCTCGAAGCGCTCGGTCACCTCGGGGCGCTGGTCGTTGGCACGGGCCAGCGGCGAGATCTCCGTGGGGTGCTCCATGATGAAGGTGGGCTGCCACAGCTTTTCCTCCACCGTCTCCTCGAAGTACAGGACCTGCAGGCTTGCCAGGGTGCGGGTGGACAGGCGGTTCTTCTCTTCGCTCAGGCCCAGCTTCTTCAGGGCGGCGATCAGCCACTCGCGGTCGTCGGCGCCGGCGCCAGCCTCGGTGTGCTTGGCGATGGCCTCACGGATGGTCAGGCGCTGGAAGGGCTCGGCCAGGTCCACCGGCTTGCCGCCGTAGGTCAGTTGCAGCGTGCCGGCCGCCTTCATCGCGGCGTCGCGGATCAGGGCCTCGGTGAAGTCCATCAGGTCGCGGTAGTTCCAGTACGCCGCGTAGAACTCCATCATCGTGAACTCGGGGTTGTGGCGCACCGAGATGCCTTCGTTGCGGAAGTTGCGGTTGATCTCGAACACGCGCTCGAAACCACCCACGATCAGGCGCTTGAGGTACAGCTCCGGCGCGATGCGCAGGTACATCTCCTGGTCCAGCGCGTTGTGGTGCGTCACGAAGGGGCGGGCGTTGGCGCCGCCGGGGATGGGGTGCAGCATGGGCGTTTCCACTTCCAGGAAGTGGTGCTGCACCATGAACTCGCGGATGCCGGTGATGGCGCGGCTGCGGGCCACGAAACGCTTGCGGGCGTCCTCGTCGGTCATCAGGTCCACGTAGCGCTGGCGGTACTTGACCTCCTGGTCGGCCACGCCGTGGAACTTGTCCGGCATGGGGCGCAGGCTCTTCGTGAGCAGGCGCACGCGGGTGGCGTGGACCGAGAGTTCACCGGTGCGGGTCTTGAACAGCTTGCCCTCGCAGGCGACGATGTCGCCCAGGTCCCAGTGCTTGAAGCCGGCGTAGACGTCCTCGCCCACGCTGTCACGCGTCACGTAGATCTGGAGGCGGCCCGTCACGTCCTGCAGGGTGGCGAAGCTGGCCTTGCCCATCACGCGCTTGAGCATCATGCGGCCGGCGACGGCGACGTTGATGGTCTCGCCTTCCAGCGTCTCGGCCTCCTTGAAGCCATGCGCCTCCTGCAGGGGCAGGGCGTGGTGGGAGGGCTTGAAGTCGTTGGGGAAGGGGACCGGGCCGCCGTTTTTCTGCACCTCGCGCAGGGCCTTGAGCTTTTCGCGGCGTTCGGCGATCAGCTGGTTGTCGTCGGTCGGGGCCTGCACGGCCTGGGGGGCGTTGTCGGACATGGGTGCGTCTTGGAGTGTCGGGAGGGGCCGCGGGCGCGCCGCAAGGCCAAACCTCGTATTTTAGGTTTTTGTGAGGCCGGATAATCGGCCGCATGTTTCTCAAAGCAGGCGCGGTCTCCCTGGCCTTGCTGCTCGCAAGCCGCCTGCTCGGGCTGGCGCGCGAGTCGGCGCAGGCAGCCGCCTTCGGCACCACGGGCCTGGCCGACGTGGCCGTCCTTCTCCTGACCCTCCCCGACTGGCTCACCAGCGTGGTGGCCAGCGGGGCGCTGGCCTACGTCCTGGTGCCGGCCTGGGCCGGCCAGGCACCGCCCGCCGTGGCCCGCAGCCAGCGGCGCGTGGCGCGCGGGCTGCTGCTGGTGGGCCTGGCCGGGGCCGTGGCGCTGGCCCTGGGCCGGGAGCCCGTGGCGGCC